>Ga0099822_1003734_pt1 | contig 19636 bp, 5 predicted proteins | sample CowpeawhiteBW_FD_76839 | JGI IMG/M metagenome (GOLD analysis project Ga0099822, IMG submission 76839) | Root nodule microbial communities of legume samples collected from California USA - Cow pea white BW | ecosystem: Host-associated > Plants > Roots > Nodule | place: USA: California | collected...
TAAAAATAAAATAAAAATAGAATAATAATAAAAATAAAAGTAAAATAAGATGAAAAGAAACAAAAAAAATAAAAAATAAAAAATAAAAATAAAAAATAACCCGGACAAAATTGGGTGTTGACATCTCTAACACCTCTTCATCCTCCTTATCCTCTTCATTATCCCTCTCCTCTTTCTTCTTCTCACACATCTCTAATTCATTTATAAAAAATATTTCATTAGATTTAGCGAAAATTACCGATGAATTTTAAAAAAATTCAAATATTGAGATATTTACCAATGAATATTCAAAAAATCCAATTACCAATGAAGTTAAAAAAAGTCCATTACTGAAAATTTTGCCAAAAGATTCTAAAAAAAAATCAATTATTGAAAATTTTTATCACAAAATAGTGAATACTCAAAGCAGAAACTTTGACACAATTTATCAACATATATTTTTGTCGAGAGTTATGAATTACTAACAAATATTAGCAACAAATAATTATGTCAATAGTAAAAACTTATAATTTATTGATAGATCTATTACTGATATATGTTTTCGTAAGTAATTAAATTTCTAAAATTTGTTGCTAAAATCAATCTATAAATTATGTTTTACCGATGTAATTTTTTCTATCGATAATTTAAAATTTTCTTGTAATGATAGGAGAAGAGGTTGAATTGTGTCTTTAATGATGCATAGTGAAACAATAGTTTTATATGAGAAACAATTTGTCAAGATTTTCTAAAATCTTAGTTAGTAAAACTCTCATATAATGAAAGAAAGAGATAAAAGGAAAGAATGACTTACGCTTGAATTTTTACACGGGTTTGCTTGATAGCATATACTCTCTCAATAGTCATTCAATCAAGTTCTCTATATAAAGATTAAACTACATCTTACATGAGTATTTCTTGGACTTTAACAACTTTTAGCTAATAACAACCAAATTTTCGTGTGCCATGGCTACAAACAGCACGATAAGGAATAATAATTCCAATCCAAAATTTGGAATCCTTTTTTTTTTTTTTAAATATTCAACATTACCAATTTAAACCATATGCAACAAGAACAACAATTTGACTTCTAAATTACATAATTCAGAAGTGCAAAATTGTATTATAAATTTTGTAATTTGAAATTTCTGGATTGTATAATAAAAATTCAAATTTTTGTTTCAAATTGAGTAATAGATAGCATAATTTTTACTTTTGAATTACAAAATCTAAAACTTCATAATTATATTCTAGATACACAACCTAAAATATAATTTCTAAAGTAAAATTATTTTTCCTTATTATTTTCGAATTTTAGATTACAAGATCTAAAAACAAAACACTTTTCTCTTCTGGATTACACGATCTAAATGACGTATGGATTGTACCATGTAAAAAGAAAAACTCCAAATAAACAACCCAAATATCTTTGAAAGCAAAAATGAAAATGCCAATACTTGAACAATTATTCCCCCTTCAAGCTTAAAGTAAACTAATTTTTAGTTTAGCTTAGTGTTCCAAAATCTTGCTCTCAGAAACTCTTCCATGAAAAAAAAAACGCAAATGTAGCATATTGGTTCCCGGAAAAACCTTCATTGCCATTTAATGGAAGAAGAGCAAAGTGTGAGAAGTTTAAAATTTATAGGTGCAGGGAAGAAGTTATGAGGTGCAAAAAGTAATAGCATGAATCCAAAAACTACAAACCGAAAGCCTTTCGGGCTGAACATAAGATTCAAACGAGTTCAGCCCAGCCCAAACTGGAGACAAAAATGGCACTGATTAACCACATTCGGACACATTTTTGTTTTCTCTTTAGAAAGTTTCGTTGTTGTGTAGAAGAGTATAATCGCAGGGCGAGAACCAACGAACGAACGAAAGAAAGAGAAGGGTGAAGAAGAAACATGTTGAGGGTTGCAGCAAAGAGGCTTTCGTCTCTCTCCTCCTCTCCGTGGAGGGCCAACCACGCTGCCTCAGCGGTTCTCTCTCAGAGCCCCGTCGCGCCGTCCCTTTCCTCGGAGGAGCGCAGATCCGACCCGTTTTCGCTCCGACCCGAATTCTTCCTTCCCGTCAGAGGTTAGGGTTCCCTTCTCCTATGTCTCCCTTTATGGATTCATCGAAGCTTCGAAATGATTCGTTTCGCTCGTATTTTTTTTTTGTTTGGATCGTTCTGTTATTTGAATCTTAGGGTTCCTCTCCTTATGATTATTATCCTTGATTGGATGCTTTTTGATTCTTATGCTCATCTGTAAAGCTCAAATTTGTATATGATCGATGTACTTTTGTCTGATTTACTTAAGTAGGTTATAGCATCCGGAGGCAGTTCGCTTTTGTGGATTGCGATGTTATTTGTTCCTTTTGGATGATAGTTTTTGGATTTTTCATGGATATTTTTTATTAGAAGATGGTGTGCGATTCGTTCTCGTGTTTTCCTGTTGGTATTGTGAATTTGGATTCCGAGTTTTTTTTTTCTCGTCTGTTATTTGATATCTTGATTTTGTTTTTGTACATTTTTTTTTCTTTTTAATTGGATGACATTTGGTTGGAGTTTTCTATATTTCATTGCTTTGAGGAAATTTATGCTACCTCGTTGTAGCTAAATTTTTCAAGGTCATATATTCCCTGTCTATGCAATTTTAACCCATTCTGAGGAAGGTAACTTATTCTGCTTCTATGATGGAAGTTTAGTTGTTTTCTGATGACATTGTTCTTCGAAACTTGAAGGGGTATCTATACAGATAGTATAGGTCGTTTTCTACGCCATGGAGTTTTATTGAAATCAAAGGGTGGTAATGGTTATTCATTTAGGTAATGTAAAGAAAAGTGGTGAAAATAGAACTTTTTTTTTCCTAGTAGTACGGATGTAATCTAACAAGTCCTAGAAGTTACTACCTAACTATTTTTATTCTTCTATATACGGTACTACTAATTGCTAATGTTTCATTGCTATCTCGAAAAATATAAAGGAAACTATGTAAATAGTTATTAAGTTCTGATTGTTCTGTGTGTACCATGTGGTATCTATTGGTATCATCACTATACTTTGGGATTCTTGTATGATTTTGTTTGAACAAATTTGTTCTGAAGTATTTAAAGGAAAAGATAATATGATGGAAACTGAATAAGCTTCTCCTTTAAGTTTATGCATAAGTTAATTTGTGGTTAGTTTCATAATTCTAGCTACTTTAAGAGTTTATGTTAACTTGAGCATAGAATTTATTGGAAAATTTTATTTTATTTTTTCTTCCTATATTCCTCTCCTATAAGTGTACTATTCAGATATCTATCCAAACAGGGTCTATATTACTGGATCAGTGATTATTAGCAGAATATTTATGATTTCTGTTACTTGTTAATTATGCTTATGATTTACCACTCTTGTGTCACTGGATGAATACTTTCTTGCAAAGTATTCTTGAATTTTTTTATTTCTTAAGAAGATTTGTATATTACGGTGGGCCTAATATGCAGCTGTATGTTATGTTATGTTAGTTTAGGGTTTTGTTTTTGTAGTTTTAATTGAGCTTTGTGCATATGTTGATTCTTTGGGTTATGCTCTTAGTTTAAGGCTTACTTTTTCTTGGGTCAATTGGTTTCATTTTATCTTGTCCAGGTTATGCTACTGATTCTCTGTTCCACCCTAAGGAAAACAGCCTTATTCCTGAAATTCCTGCAACTGTTGCGGCTGTTAAAAACCCTTCTTCTAAGATTATATATGATGAACACAACCATGAGCGATTTCCTCCTGGCGATCCAAGCAAAAGGGCATTTGCCTACTTTGTACTAACTGGTGGTAGGTTTGCTTATGCGTCCTTGATTCGTCTCCTTGTCCTCAAGTTTGTGCTCAGCATGTCAGCAAGTAAGGATGTTCTTGCCCTGGCTTCACTTGAAGTTGATCTCTCCAGCATTGAGCCAGGCACTACTGTGACTGTTAAGTGGCGTGGAAAACCCGTGTTCATCAGGCGCAGAACAGAAGATGATATTAAGCTGGCAAACAGTGTTGATGTTGCATCTCTTCGTGATCCCCAGCAGGACGCTGAGAGAGTAAAGAACCCTGAGTGGCTTATTGTGATTGGGGTGTGCACACATCTGGGTTGCATTCCCTTGCCAAATGCTGGTGACTTTGGCGGATGGTTTTGTCCGTGCCATGGTTCACATTACGATATTTCTGGCAGAATTAGGAAGGGACCGGCACCATACAATCTAGAGGTACCAACTTATACCTTCTTGGAGGAAAACAAGTTGATGATTGGTTGAAAACCTTGGATTGGTTCTAAGTGGAATGAGTCCACAATTTTTTTGATTTATTGGATAATGTCGAAATGTGCCATGGATATCTTTGGCCATGGACTTCTCATATTTTATGTTTAGCAAGTGTTATGTAACTCGGAATTTGAGTATTACTGCTTTACGAGACTTGTATCAATAATCGCCTGACTTTTTTACTTCTATGGATGCTCAGAGTCTGATGCCCTCGGGCATATTGCATTGTATTTTTCGTATCATGAATAACATTTCGAGATCTGCTTAGCAAGTAGGTTGGTTAATACGACATTTTTATAATTCGTTATGCGTACACTTACAACATTGTTTCTTGTATAGTTAACTCGGTTATATTCCTTTACTTTATGGCATGCCGTATGGGAAAATGGAGTTATTTTTTTTTTGGCTTAATTTGAGTTCCTTAATTGTGTTTTGGACTTATGCACCGTCGTTTGAACAACGATCTTTGATAAGGTTCCATCATCCAGAATGGTTACACCATACCTGTTTGGCCAATCCTGGAACCATCATGTCTTCTTAGAGCATTTATAATGCAAAAGCTCTGATTCTATCTCAATTAATTTTACTATGTCACATTATATTATATTCTTAAAACTTTTGGAACAGTTCAAATTTTTAAACTTAATTTTGAAATTAATATTTAAGTTGTATATAAATTGCCACATCATAACGAGAGATTTTTTAGGTTATGTCTAACGTAAGAATGATGTCAATCATAACTATTATAACTTTTTGTTATTTCTAATACAAGAATCATTCCGATTTTATTTCATGTAAGTTTTATATTATAATCTTATTTTATTTTCAAGAAATTTTACAAGACCTTGAAACCTTTTTTCTGATAGAAAAGTTTTATACTTTAACCTTTATAAAAGCTCAGTGAAAACGTGATTAGTGTCTTGTTTTAATTAAATCGCGGGACTACTTAAAGTTATGTTTTATTTAAATAAAGGGACACGAGAGTTCACTTCCTTTGAGATTTAATCAAAAACTTTTTCAGTTGTAAATAAAGAGACGTCATGTTTAATCAAGTGACTTATGCCTCTTACAAGATAACAAACATTAATTAAAATATGATCATTAATCAAGTGACTTATACCTTTTAGAAGAGAAGTAAAATTATCTAACTGCACTGCAGACCTAAGATTTGGAGTGTGTGATATTTTCTTCACCTAAAGTCTCTTTGGATGGGTTTATGTAAATTATTTACAAGTTTTTATTGTTAAAGTTCCTTTTAGATAAGATAGTTTAGTGTTTGGATTATATATAATTAAGCGTTTATTTATGAAGAGCTTTTATCAGACGTGGTGTTTCGATAAAATTCTTAAAATGCTTTTATATAGTTAAGATAAATACATAAGAATTAGATTATTTAAATTTTTAAGTCAAGTACATTTCAAAATAATAAAATTGATTTTCCCTTTTATTAATAAAATTGATTTTATAAAATGTATCTACATTATTTTTTATAGAAAACGCTTAATGATAAAGTATTGTTTGTTATTGGTTAAATTACTCTTTTGGTCTCTCTATTTGTCATGAACTTTCAGTTTGGTCCTCAAATTTTTCGTTGTCTCAATTTGGTCATCATTTTCTTAAAATGACTCAATTTGGTCATCACCGTTAACTTTGACTAGACGGTGTTAAGTCAACGCCACGTGTTAATTTCTGGTTTTTTTGAATTTTTTAATATTTTTTTGAATTTGTTTTTATATTTTTATATATTTTTTTAATTTTTTATTTTTTATGCGTGTCACTAAACAGTTGTGCCATGTGTCAAAGTGACTCAATTTGGTCCCTATATTTGTTTTTAGTCTCAATTTAGTCTCAATTTTTGTAAAAATAAAGCAATATTGTCCTCTTTAGATTGAGACTCAATTTAATCTTTGTATACAACTTATGATGATATTCTTAATAAAATTGACGTTTTTATTAAATATTTGTAGAAATATTTTTAAATAAGTTTTTTTCTTAGTTTTATTATTAAACAAAGTTAAACCCCAAAATTAATTTCAAAAGTTAACAATTTTGTCATCATATACAAAGGCATCAAGTGTATATCATATTATACAAACTTAGTAAAAATTAAAAATCAAATAATTTGTCACACATAAGTTTAGGAACTAAATTTCAAGTTCAAAACAAAATCAAAGTCTAATGTTTTGTATAGAATTTAAAGTTAATTTAAAATAGGCTTAATTATCATTTTGGTCCCCTAATTTGTTGGGTTGGTTCATTTTGGTCCCCTTATTATTTTTTGGTTCAATTTGGTCCTCTAATCTTTTGAAAGGTACAATTTGGTCCCTGCTGTTAAGTCAACTTTAACACCGTCTTCGTACATGCCACGTGTCATTTTGTGGAATTTTCAATTTTTTTTAATTTTTTTAAATTTTTTTTTTAAAAAAATAAACTGCCACGTGTCACCTTATGGTTGTGACATGTGTCAATTTGAGATTTTTTTATTTTAAAAAATGTATTGCCACGTGGCACTGACAATGCCACTTGTCACACACAAGGACTTGACACGTGGCATTTTTTTTTTCAAAAAATTAAAAAAAAAAAAAAACCACAAACTGACACGTGGCGTTAGTCAACTCTGTCTGAAAGGGACCTAATTGAAGCACTTTTTCAAATGTTGGGATGCAATTGACACTTTTTTTAAATCAAGTACCTATTTGACACCCTAGCCCCAAACTGGGTATTATACGACTAATTATACCTTTTTTTTACATGTATAGAAAATTTCAAGTGTAAAAAATTACAAGTGAAAAATGTAAGAAATGAAATAACATGAGTATTTAGGGAGTGATTTAATGTATAAATTGTAATTAACCTTAATTATTAATTTGGTATCAAATTAGAGAGGACAAAATTGAATCATTTTAAAAAATTGGGGGACTAAATTTAATCAAAATTGTAAATAGAGGGTCTAAATTGAAAACAACCAATGTTAGCTTGACACGTGACAAATCGTGATCTGCCACGTGGCACAATCGTGACCTGCCACGTGGCAGTACATTTTTTAAATAAAAATTACAAATTGACACGTGTCACAACCATAAGGTGACACGTGGCAGTTTAATTTTAAAAAAAATTAAAAATTTGAAAATTCCACAAAATGACACGTGGCATGTACGGAGATGGTGTTAACGTAGACTTAACGGCATGGACCAAATTGAACCAAAAAATAATAAGGGGACCAAAATGAACCAACACAACAAATTAGGGGACCAAAATGGTAATTAAGCCTTTAAAATATTTATAGAAATATTTAATAAAACATTAATTTTAGTAAGAATATCACCATAAAATTTATAAAAAAGTAAATTTAATGTCAATTTAAGGAAGAATAATATTGCTTCATTTTTACAAAAATTGGGACTAAATTGAAACTAAAAATAAATATAGGGACCAAATTGAGTCACTTTGACACGTGGCACAATTGTGAAGTGACATGTGTCAAAAATAAAAAATAAAAATAAAATAAAAAATATTAAAAAATATTAAAAAAATTAAAAAAAAAACAGAAATTGACACGTGGCGTTGACTTTAACAACGTTTGGTCAAAGTTAACGGTGATGACCAAATTGAGTCATTTTTAAGAAAATAAGGACTAAATTGAGACAACGAAAAATTTGAGGACCAAATTGAAATTTCATGACAAATAGAGAGACCAAAAGACCAATTTAACCTTTATTATTTGTGTAATTATATCTAGGTTAAAATACCTTTTTGGTCCCAATTTTCGTCAAGTTTTTTCAAATAAGTCCTAATTTTGGTTTTGTGTCCAAATAGGTCCCAATTTTCGTCAAATTTGTTCAATTGGGTCCTTTTCTTGCTAACACCGTTTAAATCATTAACGACCATGAACAGTGACTGCCACGTGTCACTTCGTGATTTTTTTGAATATTTTTTATTTTTTTTTAAATTTTTTTTAAAATGTTTTTAAATTTTTTTTGAATGTACACGTGTCAACCTAGGAGCGTGTCACGTGTCACTTCGTGATTTTTTTTTATTTTTTTAAAATTTTTTTAAATTTTATTTTTGAATTTTTTAAAATTTTTTTTAATTTTTTTTAAATGTCCACGTGTCAACCCAGTAGTGTACCACGTGTCAAAGTCAATGTTCTAAATTCAATTTGGTCCCTATATTTGTTATTTTTGTTCAATTAGGATCCAATTTTTGTTAACATTAACCAATTTGGTTCCTTTCCAAATTAAAACCAAATTTAATTTTTATATTAAAATTCACATTTTTTATTAAATATTTTTATATAATATATTAAAATTCACATCATTATAACTTTGATATAAAAATGAAATTTGGTCACATCTTCGATAGGGACCAAATTAGTTAATGTTAACAAAAATTGGGACCTAATTGAACAAAGATAACAAATATAGGGACCAAATTGAATATAAAACATTGACTTTGACACATGACACACTACTAGGTCGACACATGGACATTTAAAAAAAATAAAAAAATTCTAAAAATAAAATAAAATAAAAAATTTCAAAAAGACTACGAAGTGATACGTGACACGCTCCTGGATTGACACGTGTACATTTGAAAAAAATATTTAAAAAATTAAAAAACAATTAAAAAAAATAAAAAAATTCAAAAAAACCACGAAGTGACACGTGGCCGTCACTGTTTATGGCCGTTAATGATTTAAACGATATTAGCAAAAAAAGACCCAATTGAACAAAATTGACGAAAATTGGGACCTATTTGAACACAAAATCAAAATTAGGACTTATTTGAAAAAACTTGACGAAAATGGAAAAAAAAAAGGTATTTTAACCTTATATTTATAACCTATAAGATTTAAAATGTAATTAATATTAGTACAAATGTATCCATGAGCATACAACGTCATCTTCTAATAAAAAAACAAAGGATATAAGTATTGTAGTTAATTAACAAAGACATAAAGCAATTAATTATATGTTGGGAACATATTTTTAATAAACTTTGACTTGTTGGATTTGTAATTCACTTTGAAAATCACGTTATTTTTATATACTTACTGGTACTAGCTTTACGAGGCAAAATGACAATAACAAAAAAGCTAATATAGTCATCTTACACAAATTTAGGTTTTAATATTATTTTTAGAGGCTATAAAATGATAATAACCAGAAATTTTAATTTCTTTTCTTGATTTAGATTTGTTTCTGAATTGTGGGAGGTTTTTTCTTCCTGCACCCCCAAATTTTCTTCCTACACTCCCAAATTTTTTATAATTCCATTTGTAGTTACCATTTTTTATAATTTCATATGTAGGCTACCATTTTGGTTTGTAATTACCGGTTTTCAGAAACCGGAGTTACCAGCTTTCAGAAATCAGTGTTATCGGCTTTCAGAATCCGGTGTTACCGATTTTCAGAAATCGGTGTTGTTAATTTTCAAGATACGGCAATGGTAGAACTTGAATAAAAAATTTAGGGGTGCCAAATTTAATTTTTTTATATATAAATTACTTTTTTAGTTAAATAAAAAATTCTTCATTTTCTTTACTTAAACCATTTTCATAGAGTGATTCACGTATGCACTTTTCAATTTCTAATATTTCTAAATCATTAAATTCATGCAACAAAGGTATTCTATTTCTATTCCAATTCCAGGTTATCCAACTAATTCATTATGTGCAGCGAAATTTGTAATGCAACCCAAGATATATTCATAATTTTTACCATTTGCAGCATAAAACACAAAAACCTTTAAATTTCATAATTTAAGGTTGTACTAATTTGGGTAAAAATAAAATTAAGGTTCATGCCAATTTGATAAAAGAATTTCTAAAATCATAATTAGGGTTCATACTAATTTGGGTAAAACTTAATTTGAAAAGAACATCATAAGAGAATCATAAATTTAAGATACATAAATCATAATAGAATACTAATGATTTATGAGAGATATTGTGATAATGTATTCTTTAATCTCTCTATTCTTCAATCCCGATTCTCCATTTATCTCCTTACTTTTCTTTTTTACTTTAATACTTTCTTGATGACTTATTGAGAAATAATTTTATTATGACTAGAGATAGAACCCTAATCGCTTTTATCAACCAACATCCATCAAATTGATTTTTATTTTTAAACAATAAAGATATACAACTAAAAATATATAAACAAAAGTATTAGAAATTTTCTTAAACTTAATATAAATAATATAATTATATATAAATATAATTTTAAAATATATAAAAATATATATAAAATTTTTAAAAAAAATAAAAAAAAATTGGGGGAGCCATGGCTCCCCTATGTCACAATGAAGGGTGTACCGATTTGCGAAATTCTGTTTGGACTATTTTAATTTTTTTGTATTTTTTTTTGTTCATGGTTGGCAACCATGAGCCCTTGTTGAGAAACCACAAGTTGTTGGAGAAGTGAAATAGGAGTACCAAGAAGGATTTGAATATCCTCGAGACGGGTTTTACTATCCCATACTCATCTCTAATCTTTATCTTTTTAAATTATAGTATTTCGTCATGGTTGTAGTATGTCACGAAGTTTATTTTATTAAACTATAGGATCCAATGTTACCGGCTTTCATAAACCAATGTTACCGGCTTTCAAAATCCGGTGTTACCAACTTTCAGAAACTGGTGTTACGACTTTCAGAAATCGATGTTACTGACTTTTAGAAACCGGTGTTACTGGCTTTCAGAAACCGGGATACCAAATTTCATTCTTGAGAGTGCCGACTATGAAGATATTTAGTTTATAATTTATTTTTATTTTTTTGAAGGGCATAATGGCGGTCAAACTTGGAGGTGCGGGAAGAAAAATTAGGAGTGCAGGAAGAAAAACCCATTGTGGGATCATAATTATTTTTTATCCGATAGCCCTAGAAAATCCAAAAAAATATGGACAATAAGATAATATTTCCCTAAAAGTTAAAATAACATCTCAAGTTAATGTGTGTCTATATACTCTAAATTATGATTTTATTAAACTTAGTTATGCCTTTTGTAAGGACAAGCAATTGATTCGAAAAAATTAAATACAATTTATTGTGTGAGATAACATTTCCTTCGTCAGCTCTTTACGTTAAATCATGAGTTTCTTTCTTTTTCTCTTCTATTTTTTTCTTGATCTTAGTCCCTCTTCTTGACTTCTCTTTCTTGTACTCTTTTTAATTTTGTCTTAATTTGATTTTGATTCACTTTTTGAGATATAATGTCTTCAGGGAAATTTTCTTATACTTCATATGCTCTAATGTAAATTTGTTAGTCAAACCATCTTAAATAACATGTCTATATCATAAATCTAAGACCTTTCTAACTAGGTATGACTAGTATAAAGACCTAGTTAATTGCTTCCGAGTGAAAGTGATATAATTAAGATGAAGTATGAATATTTTATTATTTAGGTAAAATGCTTATAGATAAAAATTAATTATTCAAACTTCATTTTAGAAGAACTATCATTTCTTTCAATTATCTATCTTCTCTTTATATTTCTGAAGGATATGTTCATCTTTGGTAGATTAGAGCCCATCTTAGGAATAATGATGGAGAATATATAAGTTTGTCTAATTAGAATTTGTTCTAGAGTAAATTTCTCTTTGCCCATTTTCTTAGGAAGCTTTGCATGCATGAGTATTAGGGGTTGCATGTTGTCCTTCTAGAGTGCAAATGAATCTTTATTAGTCTATATAATGGTGTATTTGAATAATTGATTAAAGTTTTTTATATACAAGTTTAGTTTTCTTATGTGATAGAAAGAGTTGGAAGCTTGACTTTAACTCTAAATAACTTTTAGTAGGTAAGAAAGCAATTAAGTTTGGATAATACATTAGGTTAGATAGTTTGGATATGAAGGTGACTGGTTACAATATTTGATTTTATGGGATTATGTGTTGTTTGAATATTCAAATTGTTTTAATCTTGATATGAATGTTTGGTGTTATATTGTAAATTTTAGTAGCAAAAAGTTATAATATTTCAATCGAGTCAAATTGGTTCAAATTTTTATTATTTTGAAACGAAATATCCCATGTTAGGCACAAGACATGTTGAAAAAAAAAATAGTTTGAACCAATTAGAAACCCTATTATTTTTGGCAAAACTTCTTAATTATATAGTCATTGGACGAGCCAAATTCGTTTGACGATTTGTTTAAATAAAAAATGCCAATTATTTGGTAGTTGGACAACCCAACTCTCACTAGAAAAAATCCAATTAATTAAAAACTCGTGAATTTTGGTTGTTGGATGAGTATATTATCGATCAAGAAATTGTTTTTGTGAAAACTTCTAATGGTTTATTCATTAGGAGAGCACAAATTTTTTTGGGAGACTATTCTTTGGGTTGCTGACGCCTTTGGTTGAATGAGTAGAATGGTGGTTGAGTGAATTGTAACATGTGTTTTATATACTAGGTGAGTCAAGTGTTGTTAAGAAGGAGCATGTTTTTTAAACTTTGAAAATATGTATTTTTAAGTTTCAAAATTTTAAAAATTGTTTATCTTTCACTAAATTGTTATATTTGATCAATATGTTGTATTTGACTATCATTACAAGGTAATGGATAACTAATTGTAATTTATTAGCATTTAAATTGAGTTGGATGTATATGTGTGAATGAAAATATGTGATGGTATGATTGTGATATGACATGTGGTGTGTTGTGAACATAATTATTTTCAAGAAAGGAGTACTACGATGGATGTTTAGGTTACGTATTGAATTTGGGATTCTGAAGGAGATGATACTAACTCAACTGATATTGGATTCATATAGAGGAAAATATTAAATGGTGAGAGTTAAAGAAGGTTTTTATGACCTAATTATGGTGAGAAAAATAACTATGTCTAGTTGGTCATGGGGTTTACCGTATCATATGAGTGGATTAAGTTCCTATTGTGTAACTTTGTTGTGGTGAAAACTTAGTGAAGGTAATATAACAAGTGGAACTCTCGAAGTCTCATTCAACGTATGCAGTAGCGGATCTTGACCAAAATTTCTGGAGGAGTCAAAATAATATACTTAAAATTTACATATTTAATATTACTGTCACTCATTCAATAAAAATGAATAATACTCTAGTATAGCTATAACTATAAAACAAACTACACTATCTAACAGATTGTCCATCACTTTTTATATTCTTGAACTTATCAAATAATTCAATCATAATTAAAATTTTCAGCTATTTTTTTTCAATATAAATAATCACATTATCTGCAAAATATTCATTTTTCATTTTTCAAATATGCACATATCGATTCAAAAGTCGTATTTCATTTCATTGTTATGCGATGAGCTACCATATTGTCATGTTTTGATCTTCACTCATTTTTATCAATTCTAAAAAATGAATTTATTATTTTATTTTTCATCAATATACCTATTTAAAAAACAAGTTTAAGACTAAAATATAATTTATTTTAATATAATCAATAATTGAGAGACATAATTACTAACAAAAAATATGATAATCAATTCACTGCCAAAAATGAGACAGAAGAAAATTACTTTTTTTTCTTTTGTGGTAATGTAAGAAAAAGAAATCAGGTAAGGGTAAGAGATAAATACAACATGTGAAAAATTAAAAAGACAATGAAAATAAAAAATACAAATTATCTTAATAATTTTTTTTCTTTATTATATATTAAATGTTATACCTATAAAAGAAATAAAAAATACTTAATTTTATTTTCATTAATTTTTCAATATACTATTATCTAATTTAAAAATATACATATAATTTAGAAAATTTAAAAACATAAATAGTTTAACAAGTTTTAAACATATATAATTTAAAAAAAATAAAAAGGTTAAATTTTTTTGAAAAAGTTGGGGGGGGGGGGGGGGGGGGGGGGCCCCCCCCTCTCCCAAAAAAATCCCGTCGGTGAGGTTGGGGTTTTTTAGGAGGTGGAGAGAGGGTTTTGGGGTTGTGGTTGTTTGAGGGGGGGTTTTTGGGGGGGGTTTTTTTTGGGGGGGGGGGGGGTTGGCAGAATCTTTTAAGTTCAACACAAATGAGTCATTTTTAAATCCAGAAATATTCATGCAAGTTGAGAAGGAAAATGAATATACCACAGCAGGTATGTCAAGTCCACGAGCAGCAACATCAGTACATAATAAGATCCCCTTTTCTGCTTTGCAAAAATCAAAAAAGGTAGTTGTCCGGGTCTGCTGCTTTTGTTTTCCATGAATACTTGAGCAATTCAATTGAATGAGATTAAGAATGTCTGTGTGGAATTTGACAGAGTTGCATGAAGAGAAAAAGACCATCACTTTTTTTGACTGGTGTCTCTTCAAAAAGGAATAGAGAACAATAAATCGCTTGGCACAAGGTACAACAACATAACCCTGAAGCAACCCTTCGTTGGTGACCTGCATTCGCAAAGGGGTAATGATGATTATAATTATAATAACTACTATAAACAAAATTCAGTTATTAAGAAAAGGTTGAGAGACATCACCTTGGTTCTCCCGTCATCCACATCAATATAGATGGGAGTAGTCTGAAATGACAAACGGGCAAGATCCTCGACCTGTATTTTAAGGACAACAAAAATTTCCTTATTTTTACTTTGAAGTAAACCATATATTGAGCATCCGAATTCTAGTTTATCAAGCAAATAGGAAAACAAAAAAAATAGGGAGAACTACACATCCGTTATCAAGTAATGTACTGAATATCACATCAAGGTATATCCAAGTATATGTATGTATGCTTGCATGTGCAAAAAACATTAAATATTGAAAACAATGAAATTAGGATATTATCACAGAACGAAATAGATGAAGGATGGAAAATGAAAAAAACAAACCTTCTTTGTTTGTGTAGCGGAAAATAAAGCTGTTTGCCTACTCTGTTGAAAGAGAAACAGATTAATTGATCAGACTTTCAGACATTAGCTAAAACACATACAAAATATAAACATATCCATGCCCTGCATAAAAATATGACCAAGATGATTCGACATACTTAGAACTATCAGAAAATACAATTTATAAGTTGTTGACGTATCCAGCTAAGTGCAAGCGTCTTCTTACATTGAAAGTTAATAGATTCCTAGGCAGAATTCATAATTTTACTTTTCCTCTATGAAGGTATTTGTAAACTTATAATTGTCGAAGTCCTCTTTTTATACGTGTTTCTCCGGCTAAACAATCCAATACAAATGGAAAATGAGAGAGGAAAAATAGCAATTTCAGGACAACATATATTCATAGGTTCATGCATATGGAAGGGAGAGGAAAAGGGGAAATAAGTTCTGTATACCTTTGGAAGGATCTTAATAATCTGTTTCATTTCCTCCTCAAAGTTTGCTTCTAAGATTCTGTCAGCTTCATCAATCATGAGGCACTGCCACGTCATTCAGGAATATAGAGTAAGTGAACAGTCTGAGTCTAAGCTGACACATGCACGTAAACATCTACAAGAACTCCAAATATTTGAAAAGTTCAAGAACAACCAATCCATAATGGAAAATAGAAAAGCTCCAACATCAAAATTTGTTTATAATATTTTATCACTGAATAGAGATTCATGAACTGAAGGCGACTTTATTTTCTTCCTGTTTTCTCCCACAAAAAGAACACATCAAACTGAACACGTGACAACAGCAAACGTAAAGACATATAGATAATGCAAGAAAGTTACGCAAAACATAAAATGTCAGCCAAAATGCAAGATGAATAAATAAAGTTTCAAATTAAATAATATTGATATTTTGTAACCAAGCAGACCGTGAGAAAGGACCCCGACGAGTGTCCTTTAAACACTAAAATGGATATTATACCAGAAATGACAAGATTACTGATGACCATTAAACACTGAAAAACATTTTGAATAACAATCCCCTATAGGCATGATTAATCAATAAGATTTCAGTATTTACAATCAAACATGAACATTTCTGGTACTAAAATGCACAAGAAATTGCATGAAAAATCCACAACTTACCTTCAAGTTTTTGTATATGAATCCTTTTGTATTTTGAAGATGATCTAGAAGACGACCAGGAGTTGCTACCAATAGATTTATCCCTTTGGCTAGGCGTTCAGCTTCAAGTTTTCTAGTTGAACCCCCGATAACCAACCCAAGAGTTTGTGAATGATACTTGAGAAGCTCCTTGGCCACAGCATGTGTCTAATTGGAACCGTGAATCAACAAAAAAAGAAAAACCATTCAATCAAACCGCAAACTAAAACAGCAATGAAGCAAATAAGCACCTATTATGAGCAAATAAGCAGGAATTTAATACCTGTATTGCAAGCTCTCTAGTTGGGCATATAACAACAACACCAGCTCCATTACGAGGTGTAAACTTAACATTGTACAACAGCTCCACAGCAGGAATTAAGAAGGCGAGAGTTTTTCCAGAACCAGTCCTTGCAGCACCAAGCACGTCTTTTCCAATCAAGAGAGGTGGAATCGCTCTCGCTTGAATCTGCAGTCATTATTTATAATCAACTCTACTGTGTTACACACAAATAAAATAAAATAAAAACAAAAAAAAAAACACTATCCTTAAAAAGTCGAATGCAGAACATTACGATTATGGAAGATGAAAAACAATTAAGAACCATTCAAAATTCAGCACAATCTGTATCATTACCTGAGTCATGTGCTGGAATCCCATATCCATGATGGCCTTATAAGTAGGTTCAGACAATCCCAGAGATTCAAATGACTCGGAGCTCATAATACCAGACCCACCATTGTTCTTCACCTTTCTCTCTTCCACTTCACTTTCTCCCTCCACTTCCTTCTTCTTCTTCTTATTCTTCTTCCTCGAGGATTCTCCGTCGCTATCTGTCTCATTCACATTCTCCTCTTCTTCTGGAGGCTCCTCGATAGCAACATCCCGAGGTCGTTTTTTATCGCGCTTCTTCTTATTCTTCTTATTCTTGTTCATCGTTTCGTCCATCGGAGAGGCTTGAAGGTTGTCTTCTGCTTCTGCTATTATCAAATTTGGCACACCTCAACCCTAATCGCTAGTTCAATATCTTCTTCTTCCTTCTTCTCCCCCTTGTTAAACCCTACTCTCACACAGTGCACGTGAGCGATAGGTGGAGAGGGTTAATAGCTGAATGGATTGGACTATATGGGTTTCAGTTAGGCCCAAAGGCTCATCTTTTTCTTTCTGCACTCCCATTATGGCTAAATGCACTATATAAACTCAAAAGGACTAAAATACCGTCTCCATGTATTCCAGAATGTTCATGAAAAACATTTAAAAATCTTGTTATGTAATATATTCCATATGTTCTAAAAAACTTGTTGAGAATATCTCTAAAAAATTTGTTTTGAAAATATTATTCTGAAAATCATATTCCAAAATATTTGGAAAGCTTGTTATGATTTTTTTAAAAAAATAATTTAGAAAACACTTTTACAAAAAGCGTAAGATGGTCGTTTTGTAAATTATAGGAGTGCAATTAGAAATTATAGAAGTGTGTGAAGAAAAAAAGCCTACTCTTGCTAATGTTGGACCACCTGTGACTTTTAATTTAAATATAATTCAGTTTCAAAAATTTCTTACTATAAAATTTAAATTTATCTCAAATTACAAAACTAATTTATTAACATAAAATTTGTCTTTACTTATTATACGTATTAGCGCAAACGCGAAAGCGCGCGTATGTGTGTTATTATTTTAATTTTTATAAAAAATTGAATCAAGATTAATAAATAATATATAATTAATTTTTAAAATAATTATTAGATGTTAAATAAAAAATAAAATATATACTTAAAAATAAATTTTAAAAATAATAGCTAAAAAGATTTTTTAAATAATGTTTAAGAATAAATTATTTATAAAATAATTAATTTTTAAAATAATAATTAAAGATAAAAATAGAAATATGAAATATAGACATAAAAAAAATTCTTTAAATATATTGTTATAGATAATCTAACTTGGATTTTAGTTGACTGAATATCGAATGAATTATTCTTTTCTATTTAACATCTCTCCTGATTAAGAAAAGAAAGGTGCAGATGAAAAAAAAAATCATATCTGAAATGAATAGTAGCGTGTTACAGATTTTGTAGGTCTTTTAAACATTGAAAACAAGAAGGGGACATGATTGGGCAGAACACTAGAGCAACCTATAAAGAAATCACTAAAATGGAAACATCATGATGAAGAAATACCGTGTCACAAACACACAAACTATCACAATCCAAATTCCATTGTTAATGTCTTTGCTTGAAGACAATAAGCTGAATTTGGTCACAACTTTCATTATTCATGCTCCACTTAATTATGTTCCTCTCACTTCTCAATCGGATCCAAAATGCAATAAAATATGCAAAAGAAAACTACTCAACATTTAACAACATTGTCTGCTTCGGCCATTACATCTTATCGGTGTTGTTTCTCAGAAGCCGAAAGGAAAAAAGTGTTGTGCAATGAATGCCCCAGAAATATCAATTGATGGATGTTCAAATAATTCCTTAGGAAAAATAAAAAAATTAAAACAAAAACCGTGTAATTCATCATTGTTCAATGAATCAAATTTCCCACTTATTCATAGATTAAAAAGAATAATTCATCAGTAAAGTAGTTTAGAACTGTTTATTTATTAACCGGTAAAAAAAATTGTTATGGTTTAAATTTGGTGTCTTACTGTTAAAGTTATCGACATGATCCATGATGGGTCAATCTTAGCTCATCTTTGAAAAATTTTTCTTTTAGGAGACTCTCAACTGAAGGTAAAAAAAAACTTTCACTTAACGTCTCTTCTCAAATATGTTAAGTATAGCTTAAGGTGAGTATGACTTTACTACAAAACTTTAATTAATTCTTAAAAATATTATATGGGTTCCAATCCTGACAAAGACGTATTCGGTCCCGGTTAAATTCGATAAGTGTTTCTCGATCGAATTCAGTTAAGTCAACTCTGACTAAATTTCGACTAAGTTGGTCTCGACCAAATTCGGCCAAGTCAACCCCACCCTTAGTTAAAGGTCGAGAAGGATTTGTCTTAACCGATTGTTGAAACGGGCCGAATGAAGTCAATGGTCGGGGATGGGTCGAAGGTCAAACTTGGTCAACCCAACTCAAGTTGAAGGTTGACTTAGGTTGACCCGAGTTAACGTTCAAGACAAATGGACTTAGGACAAAAGGTAAGATAAGTCAACCCAGACTAAAAGTCAAACATAAAAATAATACATTTTTATATTTAAAATAAATCGATTTAAACCGAAAAGTTTAATACCATATTTTAAAAAATGATATTTTTTTCGTGTTTAAAAATATAAAGTTCATAAGTGTTCTTACGGGACCAAAGGTTGTAGTTCACAAATCACTTGGGGGCTTCGGATGGCTGATGTCGGTCCTTCTTCTATCGCTTCTGGGTAATCCCGGGGGGAGGGCAGGTGACCTGCAAAAGA
>Ga0099822_1003739_pt1 | contig 19627 bp, 12 predicted proteins | sample CowpeawhiteBW_FD_76839 | JGI IMG/M metagenome (GOLD analysis project Ga0099822, IMG submission 76839) | Root nodule microbial communities of legume samples collected from California USA - Cow pea white BW | ecosystem: Host-associated > Plants > Roots > Nodule | place: USA: California | collected...
AAAAAAAAAAAAAAAAAATAAATATATATATATATATATATATATATATATATATATATATATATATATATATAATATATATACATCTCTGTAATGGTTCATGACATATTACAAAAATATGTATTTGTATAATATTAAGAGTTTTACATCATAATAGAAGATTATCTATATTTTTAATATCTCATTAGATATTAATATAAATTATCCACGAGTCAATCTTCAGAAGATCCACCAATAATATTTCGAACAACTCTCATCGAGCAAGTTCCCCTTCTACTGACGCAACATGTACATATGACAGAAAAATATGAAACGAGTGAGTTTTTTATAAGCCTTGAATATCAATCTTAATAAACTCAACAAACAATACAAACATTGGGGCCTAGAATTGGACCTACAACCACAAAACTAAATATCGTTATACTAGACATATGGATCCCTATTCCACCTCTGATGATCCATTATGAACATCAAAAGTTACTTTGGAAAGTGATTAGGTAGTGTAGTATTTCTCATAGAACATTGGTACAATCATAATTATTTCTTTCTCGAAAATATTAGCCATTTATCGGCCCATAAAAGAGATATATATTCACTACCTAACATTGGCGACGCTGAGTAGGTATCATATAGTCCCAAGTTTGGCCTATGAATATCCTAGTCCAACACATTATTCTAAACTATCTAGTTATTCACCTACTTGGTAAACTTCCTTAGACCCCACCATGATTCTTGCCTTTCATCCCGCAGTATACCAAACTATGACTTCCAAAATACAAACACTCTGACAATGGTTTGATCTCAACTTATTGAAACCAGATTTAACTAACATACTCTTTGATATTTTCAAAGGTCATGAAATGTGATGACTATCAAATCATGTCATCGTATAAACTATACACAAAGAATATAAAATAACAATAAAATGTACATGTAATCTTCTTTTAAGCAAACTCACTGAATAAAATAATATTTACTTTTACTTTTTTTAATTATAAAATAATGATAAAATAAGAATCAAAGCAAGAACTTTAAATAAATATCTAGATAAGGATTAAAATGTTATAAATAAATATAATAACAAAAATATAAATTAAACAAGATCAATGGATAACTGGAAATAAATTAAATAAAATAAATAAACAGGACCAATGTCTAACATGAGATAAATTAAATTAAATAAATAAACAAGATTATTGCATAATTGGAGATAAACTAAATTAAATAAAGGGTTAATTATGTTTTTTGTCCCTCTACTATTATCATTTTTTGGAAATGGTCCATCCCGCAAACATTAAACCATTTTGGTCCTCATGATTTGAAAGTAATGATTTTAGTCCCTAATTTGTGAACAACGTTAAGTTTGTGACTTCGTGGCAATGGTGTTCCAGCTAGGCTCGTCATGTGCAGACACATTGTTATTAAGATGCAGACACGTGTTAAATGAAATAAAAATTTTCTTTATTTAATTAATTCATTTATATAATATTATATAATATATTAAAAAGAAATTTTAACATGTGCTTTTTATTTTGCACCAGCAGCAACATGTTGGTTCGTAAGTGTTAAGTGAGAGTGGTGAAAGTGTTGTCGGAGAAAGATTTGGTCAGCGAAACCCTTCGATTGCGTGGTGAAATTGGAATACACAAGGTGTGTGAGTAAGTGTGGAAGTTGTTCGCGTGGTGCGTGATTGAGTTTCTCGACGAGGTTGCAAGACCAACATTGGCTGGAAATAGAGGTAAGTGTTTTCTTTCCTTTTTTATTTTGATTTAGGGTTTTGCTGCGTTTGATTTGGGGGGGAAATTTATTGGGTGTTTCCAGTTTCCAGTGAGTGTTTTAGTGTAGTTTTGATTTCTTGTTGATTTTGATGGGTTTAGGGTTCTGTTTTGGTTATTGCACAAATGGGTTTTTTAGTCGTGTTCCATCACATGGGGAAGTTTGAAAGATTTAGGGGAAGGATGTTGCATTACGAAGGTGGAGGGGAGCATGTAGTGCGTGGACTAGATCTAGATATGTGGTCCTACTTCGAAGCATTGGGTATTCTAAAGAAGGATTTTAAGTATGATGGAGAACTTTATATGTGGTGGAAGCCTAAGAAAGGGAGAATGGATAGAGATCTAAGGCCATTATGTGAAGATAAGCATGCTTTGGAGTTGGCCAAATACGCAGAAAACATAAATGAGGAGGTTGAGATTTATGTGGATCATTTGGTTAGTTCTGCTTAAGTCATTGAACTTGTTGAAGGAATGAATGGTGGTGGGGTAAAAGAAGAAGATTCAAATGTTGTTGTTAATGGTGTTGGGGTAAATGAAGAAGAAGGAATTGTTGTTGTTAATGGTGGTGTGATAAATGAAGAAGAGGCAAATGTTGTTGTCAATGGTGGTGGGGTAAATGATGAAGAGGCAAATGTTGCTTTTAATGGTGGTGTGGTAAATGAAGAAGAGGCAAACGCGATTGTTAATGGTGGTAGGGTAAATGAAGAATAGGCAAATGTTGGTGCTAATTTCAGTGTGACAAATGAAGTAGAGGGGGTGGTGATGTTTTTCAGGAGGTGCAAAATACAGAAGACATTGCTAATGGTGATGCTGAATCTGGTGATGAATTTGGTGTTCTTTCAGGGGATGATGAACCTGATGAATTGGATGAAAGTGAGGATGAAAGACACAGAGATGATGATGATTGTTTTGGGATGCAAAATACTTCATGCGGGAATTTCTCTCAAGTTTTAGACAGGTGGAAAAATTCAAACAAGACTGGAGAAATAGGAAGAAGTCAAGAAAGGAAGGTATGGGTACTGTTGAGGCAAACCAAAGTGAAGGTCTGGGTACTTCTAGCACACAACAAAGAATTGATAACCATGAAATAGATGCCAACTACAACACTGATGAGCTAGATAGTGATATGGATATTGTTGATGGGGAGGGTGGGAGGAAATACCCAATATTCAGGGGCAAAGAGATGTGCAAGGAATTCAAATTCATACTTGGGATGGAGTTTTGTTCCTTGAAATAGTTTAAACAAGCTCTGATGGAGCATTCTGTGTTGAATGACAGAGAGGTTAAATTTACCAAGAATGATGATGTCCGAGTGAGGGCCATTTGCAAGAGGAAGTGTGGATTTCTAATTTTATGCAACAAAGTTGGAGGAAGTCAGACTTTTCAGTCAAGACCTTGTTTGATACCCATAATTGTGGCAGAGTTTTTGTTAACAAGAATGCAAACAAGGAATGGGTTTCCAAAATTGTAGCTGATAAGTTTAGAAATGTTGGGAGAATGACAGCGAATGAAATTATTGATGATGTCCGAAGATCATACATCATTGGAATAACCCCCTAGAGGGCTTGTAGAGCAAAAGAGATTGCAATGGACATTCTTGAAGAAGATGGGCAAAAGCAATACAGTTTGATATATGATTATGCTGCAAAGCTGAGGAGAGTGTTTATTGAAACAACAATGAAGATTAAAATTAATCAACCTCAACCCACATTGTAGCCACGGTTTGGGTCCTTCTATTTGTGTCTGGATGGGTGCAAGAAAGGGTTTGTCAATGGTTGTAGACCATTTATAGATGTAGATGGATGTCACCTTAAGACTAGCTATGGAGGCCAACTATTAGTTGTTGTAGCAAGGGATCCAAATAACCAGTATTTTCCACTAGCATTTGTTGTTGTGGAGAATGAGTGTAAGGAGACTTGGAGATGGTTCCTAACATTATTGTTGGAGGACATTGGAGATATTCAAACCAATCGATGGGTATCTATTTCATATCAGCAAAAGGTAAAATAACATTCGTGTACTTAATTGTGAACAATTAAATAATATATATTATTGAGTTATTATATGTGTACATTTTACAAGGTCTGATGCAAGTATTTGATGAACTATTGCATGGAGTCGAGTATCGTTTTTGTCTAAGGTATTTATACAGCAATTGCAAGAAGAGATTTGGTGGTGGTATAGTCATTAGGAATCTCATGATGGCAACTGCTAAAGCCACATACTATCATGGTTGGGAGGCAAATATGGAAAAGCTAAAAAAGGTCAATCAAGAAGTTGTTGAATGGTTACATGCAATTCCACGTAAGTCTTGGTGTAAGCATGCATTTAGTGCATATTCCAGGTGTGATGTCCTCATGAACAACTTATCATAGTCATTTAATAGCATTATATTAGCTAGGGATAAACCAATTATAACAATGATGGGGTGGATTAGGATTTACTTGATGAGTAGGTTTGCACATTTGCAAGAAAAATTAAGTGCATATACGAGTGTTCTCATGCCTAAACCAAACAAAAGGCTAGATAGGAAAATAGAGAAAAGTGGAAATTGGTTTATTGTTTGGACTAGAGATGGTAAGTTTGAAGTTACACAAGGATTCACAATGGATAAATTCATAGTGAACCTCACAAACCACACTTGCACCTGTTACTTTTGGGACTTAGTTGGCATACCATGTAGACATGTCGTGGTTGCAATCAATTATAGAGTATAACAACCCTCTGATTTTGTGCATGCATATTATAAAAGGGAGGCTTATGAAGCTTGTTATGGGTCACAAATTTCACCCATTAATAGCCAACAATTATGGCCTAAAAGTAATGCACTACAAATCCTACCCCCAACATTTAAGACTCCTCTTGGAAGGCCACGAAAATTAAGAAGGAGAGAACCTGATGAGGATGTCAGTCACTCTAGGTTGAGGAAGAAGCATCTTAGAATGAAGTGTAGTAACTGTTGACAATTTGATCACAACATCAGAAGTTACAAGCAGGGAAAACCAACAAGGTAAATATTGTTTATCATAATGAAATCATATCTGATATAATTACAAAGTTGGAGCTAATGAGTGCATGTTCTTAACAGGGAAAACAGAAAAAGAAGAAGTCTGCAACAACTGCAACTACCACTACCATTGCCAATGCATCAGGGAGGAAGACGAACCTAAGATCTGCTACCACCACAAGAAGGACAACTAATAAGAAGGGAGGAAGGTCATCCAAGCCCCCAAGCGGCGCACCTACTTTAGGTTCACAAGCAAGTTCAAGCAACCCACTAACTGGACAACCCATGTGAACAATATTGGGAGTTGTGTTATGTAGTGGTTGTCACATGGATATTTTGATTTAAATGTATTTTTTGTTGTTAACTGTGATAAACTTTCCAGTTGTTGTTGTTTTAGCTTTAGGAGACCGAAACAGACCACTTGGACCACTTGGATCACTATTTTGAATATTATATGTGATGCTACTTATTTCATGCGCTATTAAAATGTATTTTTTGCTTCATGATGCTTGATTACACTTGGGATAGAATACAACTTTATCATTCATGGCCAGGTTATAAATTGATGTTTGATAAACTTTTGGAACAATACTTGGCCTTGCTTTTTCAGTAGTCTATGTTAAAACAGCTTTGCACAACAGGAGAAAAATTACAAATTTTCATAGTGCATATATTTACACTATTCGTTTATTAGGTATTGCTATTTATAGATCACACTCAGATTACGTTTCAGTGTTCAAGTATAATTTCGATATTAGTCCAAATGCCATCAACTATACTTGATTCATGATTTAAGTACACAATACCAGAAACTTAACTTGCTTAAAGTTCAACTTAAAGAAGGGAGTAGGGAAAAAACTTAAATTTGCTTAACAAACTTAAATTCACAATTCCAGATTCTGCAGTTCATAACAGTGAAATGAAAAATTCCTAACTTCCTGCCAAATGACCAATTGCTAACAACCTTACTCCTTACAATTTGCCTTTAATAGAAATAAAACACAAAGTATGACAGTAAAATTAAGACTTCTTCTTTAGTTTGGCATTCTTCTGCACCAACTGAAGTATCATTGTCTCACTGCCACTTAAATTTTCATTCTCTCCTTCTTCCTTCAGGCTTTCCTTCTACTTCAGGTTCCACCGCATCAGCCCATCGAAAATAGTTATAATGAGATTCATACTACAATACAAAGTAACAAATTTAACAAAATTAAGACATCCCCACAAACAAATTAACGAATCTAAACACCATAAAAAAAATATACGTACTGCCCAATTTCGACACCTGAAGAAAAATCTGGCATTATTCTTTGTAGTAGTTGCTTTAAGAAGCAGTAATTAGTCGCCACAACAACAAACTTTTCTTCTAAATTGAGAAGATCCCACTTGCGCAGAAAAAGACGATGACAACAGACCACCATTCGACCCAGTACTCCTCCTCATTTATAAACCCTAAAACACAAAAAATTCCCAAATACTCAAATGAACCTACCTTATGTTAATGAACAAATTTTTAGCACAAAGCTTCAAATGAACCTCAAATGAACCTCCTGATCTCTCTTCGAAACTCTTTCTCTTCGATGCATTCACAAAGCTTACGTTTGCACCCTCTAAAATGAAAAACACACGTTAAAAACTTCTTTCTAATATATTATATAATATTATATAAATTAATTAATTAAATAAAGAAAAAATTTATTTCATTTAACACGTGTCTTCATCTTAATAACCCTGTGTTTGCAAATGACGAACCTAGTTGGAACGTCGTTTGCCACGAAGTCACAGACTTAACGTCGTTCACAAATTAGGGACTAAAATCATTACTTTCAAAATCATAAGGACCAAAATGGTTTAACGTTTGCGGGAGGGACCATTTCCAAAAAATGATAATAGTAGAGAGACGAAAAACATAATTAACCCTTAAATAAATAAGTAGGACGAGAGCATAACTGGAGATAAATGAAATTAAATAAATAAATAGGATCAATATATAACTAGAGATAACTTAAATAAAATAAATAACCAAAAGTAGTATATAATTGGAGATAAATTAAATAAAATAAATAAACAAAACCAGTACATAATTAGAGATAAATTAAATAAATTAAATAAACAGGACGAGTACATAACTAGATATAAATAAAATCAAATAAATAAACAAGACTGGTACGTAACTGAAGATAAATTAAATAAAATAAAGCTAGAGACAAATTAAATGAATATAATAGGATAATAAATGAAAATAAGTTAAATGAGTTTATCAAGATTAATATAAAAAAAAAGTTTAATCTCACTTCCTCTTACCTTGTTTATTGAATGACACACTAAAAATATTTGAAGTGGACTAGGATCTCTTTGAATATTTTGTTCTAAACTTTCTCTCTCTTTTCTTTCTTTCTCTCCTTTTCTTTCTCTCTCTCCTTTCTTTCTCACTTCCTTAGATAACTTTTTCCCTCATTTCATATCTATATATATAAGCCATGCATGTGCTCATTTTTTCCAAATCATCATTCCTTCCATTAATGAAGAGATAATGTTTATTTCTTTAGCTTATCTTCCTTTTTTTCCGTTTTCTTTTTTTTTTTCTATTTTTTTCTTCTTCTTATCTTCTTATATCTTTAGAAGATTCTTCATTTTTTTAATACACACACCTATTTAATAATATTTTAATTAATATATTTTAACCTAATTTTTTTTAATATCTATATATATATACATATTTTATTAGTTTTGTTTTCTTCTTATTATTATTTTCAATAAGTAAAAACTACAATAATGATAAAATATATTTTTAATGTTTAAACTACATCATAATAAAATACGAAACATTAGTAAAAATAGAAAATTTTTTAACTATTTTATTTAAAATAAATAATACAGTTTATTAAAAGTAGGGATGTTACAACAATGTCTATGTTTTCATTAGTCTTTAATAAAAAAAAATTATCTACGAAATAAATAAATATATACCTATATATAAAAGGATACCACATTTTGGTACCAATATTTATATTCTAAGTTTTACCCTTCAAAAAATAATATGTTTTCTAATTAAAATAATTATTTAACTATTTTTACCTTTTAAGTAAATTTTTGAAGATTTAATTGTTTCATTCATTTATTTTTTTATTTTAAATTATTAATTTTTATACTAAAATAAGTATTTTTAATAAAAAAAAGTTATCTACAAAATAAATAAAAAATATTTATAATAAATTTAAAAAACCATTTATATAAAAATTTAAAAAAAGGAAACATTCATGCACATACATACCGCATATGCTTTCACTAGTTACTAGTAAAAGAGCACATGTTTACACAATGTTCTTTTCTCGCTCTTTTACTCTTTCTCTCCCTTTTTTTTATTTGAGTTCTTTCATCTTTTGTTCTCTTTCTCTCATTATGTCTCTTTTCTTTCTATTTATTTTTTCTTCTTTTGTTCTCTTAGCTCTTGCTCTTTTCTATCTCTTAGCTATTGCTCTTTTCTCTCGTTTAGTTCTCTCTCTTGTCTTGAATTTTCCTACATTTCTTTTAATGCTCTTTCCACATTTTCTCTCTCTTGTGTTGCTTTTTCCCACATTTCCTTTAATGCTCTTTTCGTATTTTCTCTCTCCCTTTGTGCTTGTTGCTCTTGTTAAACTTCGAGCTTTTGTCTAACACTTCTTTTCACCTCTTTCAAGTATACAATGTAATCTTGGAGTTCATGAAGAGTGATGTACTTAGCGTTCCAATTAGGACATTTATAATTTTTGTGTCCATATCCTTCATACTTGGTGCACCTAATAACACTTGTTTTGTCACTTGGCAATGATCTTCTATCATGTTTGTGCTCCCTTCTAAGTTCCCCAAGTTTGTTATTTAGCCTAATAATTTTGGACACAATGAAGTTGATATCCTCTATCAAGGTCGAACATGTATGGAACAATGTGGAGTGCTAAAAAATGTTAATTCCTACAATGAAAGAGAGGAAACAAGAACTAGCAAAAACACACAATATGTGGTTAGCATAAGTAATGTAGATAAAATTATCAAATGGGCATCACCACTTGCGTGTTTACACTCAATTCCACTTGTGTTTCACTCTCACAATGTATTCACTCGCTCTCAAGTTCCTGTTTAGTTCTTCAAAGAATCTCCAATCAACCCATCAAGAAATCAACATCAAAGTGAAATATGTAACGAATCTAAGCTCAACTCATGAGGCCAAGGAAAGGAAAACTCTAAGACAAAACCAAGGAAATTTGAAGACAAACTAAAAAGCATCAACTTAAGAAATGGATAAACCAAAGGGAGTAAATATGTTACAAACTAAGACCCTGACAACGAGAAAAGCACTTTAAAAGACACGAGTAGTCTAAACAGTGTATTTAGAATTACTACTAGAAATGTGAAACAAATTACTCAAGCTAAACTATGATGATTAATTCAAACTTCCACAAGCAATACTTCCAAAAAAGGTACAATGTCCCACAACACAACAATCCAAGGGAAAATCAACTCAAAGAGAAATGATCGACAAAAGACTCAAACAAAGTTAGGAATTCAAGAAAATGACTTATATTGACAAGAATAAGTACCATATGCACCATGGAGAGCAATCATAGTAGCATCAACAACAGCCCTCAAGACACCTCTATTAGTAGTAAAACATCAACAAAGACCGTCTCACATGTGTTGTCAAAACCAGCCAAAACACGCCCCAAAACAGTAGTTGAAAAACACCTCTATTATCACCTAAGACAACACCAATTAGCACTTAAAATAGTAGTCCAAACAACTATGATCAACATGAATAAAAATAGTAGCAAAATATCACCATAACAACACACTGAAAAAAGGTTTGGTTGCTGCCAAAAGCGGGCCAGCTACCGCCAAAATGCTTAAATCAAATATGGTTGTTGTCAATTGAATCTAATGATCGCAGATGGAAATATTTGGTTGTTATTCAAGTTGTTCAAGCAATCTGCACTAACACGTCTCCAACTTCCACTGAATCAACAAATGCGCTGTCAGTCAAAACAGACTTGTGGCTACACTAACACGTTCCAAAATTGTAGCTTAGGAAATGAACAACTAGCCTATTGGATGAACTAGCTTCTTAAAGAACAAGCTACACAAAACCAAGCTCTTTCCATCCAATTTCTAAATCATGTCATGCTAAGGAAACGGGTAAGAATGCATCCAAGGCCCATAGCCGCATGCAAAACTCTCACTAGACCTTAATTTCATAAACCTACACCATAAAGTTTCCAAACGCCACCTATTCTACCGCAAACTACTGCACCAAATTGCTTAAAAAGACTGCCACCGAATGGATCAGACTATGTCAGAACCACTACCAATTTGCACCGAAAAGGAGCCAATCAAAAAAATACCGCTTAAACTAGATACTCAAGTGAAATTTCTACACCAAAATGACTAAGGCACATTGCTATAAAGCATGAAGCATCAATTCTGCAGCCTTTTGATGAATTCAAACCAAACACGTTCCTGTTCAGCTGTTGCCTAACGTATTTCTACTACACAAATTGGTTTCCACAATTCACTAGGTGTTGCTGATTGCATCATATGCAAGTCTCCACATGTCCACCGCTTCAACCATCAAAATGTTATTGGATTCTTTAATTCAAGGCCAAATCTCACCACATCAAATGCTATGTCGCTTAAGCGAGGGAAGGAGGTTGTTGGATTTTGGGGTGAATTTCGTCTTGAACGAAGATGGGTAAATGAAGGACTTCGATTGGGGGTTTTGCGGAACGGGAGGGAATCATGTCACTTGGAGGAGGTTCCAAGATAAGTGAGAAAGATTCTCCATTGAATCATAGAGTCAAAGATAAAGACCGGTAGTTCTAAAGAGAACCTCGAGACTTGAGAGAAAACTCATTGCTTCATAAAACACTCAAATCTGAATACAAAGTGTTTCATAAGGGCTTATATACTATAGGCCAAAACACCAAAAAGTCCAACACAACTAAAGATTCGATAAAGCCCAAACAAAGACATTACAAAAATTATAAAAGGAGTTCATATTCTACATCCGAGAGATCTCTTTGAAGGTCCTAAGCATAATTCTATCAATTGCTCTAAAATCCACATGACGATCCTAAAGCATGCCTCAATCATTATCATAAGTGTGCACATGGTTTGCTTATAAAAGAATGGAGTGAAAGAGAAAAAGAAAGAAGATAAGGAGATAAAAAGGAATAATGTGCATTTAAGGCAAATGTGATCATGCAATCATGTATGAATCCTTGCACTTTGGCTTAACCTGGCTCTTAAGCTTCTTACAAAGCATACAACTTTTTGGATGTAGATGATGATATCTATACAAATGGATCATATATATATATATATATATATATATATATATATATCGCACAATGAAGTACCACACAAGTGGGTATATAGGAATCCAAATATGTCGCTCATGTTATGATCTTCTCCATGATACCAAATGAAGTGTTCCTCATTTGCACATGGACTGACTTAGGATCTTTAGGATTAGAACCTTGTTGGAAACTTGGAATGTTAGTGAAAAGGTGGATTAGAAAGAGGTGGAAGTTCCAATTTGGCCAGTATTGTCAAATCGTCAATATCATGGGTGATAGAACTCTAATTGACGTGATTCCAAAACGAGGTTATGATAGTTATGACTAGAAGATAAATCTGGACAAAAGTGAGTTTTTGATTCCGGGTGAAAGAAGATGTAAATATGAAAGGTGGAAGGATAGAATCATTCTTTCCAAGGGAAGCAACACACAAAGGAGGTAAAAGTCCTTTGATATAGCCAAAGGTTTTTGAATCACTCAAGAACTTAGGAGAATCACTCTTACTAAAATAAAAGAGATAAACTTTAATTTTCTGAATAATACTAAACTTGTTTTCATTAATAGAATGGTTTAGCTTATATAGAAGCTTTAACCACTGGAATTACAAAAGACCCATAAATTGCAATTACATCTCACTTAAGCTATTAATGATTCAACTACTTAATGGCTGCTTGTAACTACAAATTTGGCAGCCCAAAAGTCACCCCAAAAGCATTTAACTATTCATCCTATTAGTCTCCCAAAGGTTGATTCTTAAGTTGGCAAATATGCCCTATTACAACTTGAAAATAAAGCAAAACTAAAGCTCATTAATTGGTTAAGCCAAAACATAATTTGGTCAACCAATTTTACAAAGCATTGGGCCCTTATTTAAATAAAATAAATTGCAACAAATTGGTATATTAATCTTTCTCCACTTAGGCTATGATGCAATTCATAGCTTTGGTCTTTTCTCCTTGAAACTTGGGTTTGTATTCAAATAATATGGACAACACTTGCTGTAGAGCTTCTTTTGCTTTCCTTGCTCTAGCCCTTGTATAAGTCCTCCAATTTTTCAAGTGGATCCTTGCCCTTGCTCATTGTCTCGTCTCCATCATAAATATAGGTGAAATGGGGGAGAATGTGGAAAAAAGATAAAAGTTACGTGAGAAAGGTGACAAAGAAAGAAAGAAAGAAATAAGGGAGAGAAACGGAGAAAATATAGAGAGAGAAAGAGTGAGAAAGTTTGGAACAAAAGATTCGAAGAGATTCTAGTCCTCTTAAAATATTGCTAATGTGCCCCTTCAAAAATTAAAGGTAAGGGGGGAGTGAGGTTAAGCCTTTTCTATGTTAATATTGATAAACTCATGTATGTTATATTAATCTTTTATTTATTTATATATTTACCTCTATTTAACTTATTTTCATTTGTTTTCCAGTACATTATTAATATTTATGTATTGGTCCTGTTTATTTATTTCATTTAATTTTATCCTCAGTTATGCACTCGTCTTGTTTATTTATTTCATTTAATTTTATCTCCAATTATGTAATGATCTTGTTTATTTATTTCATTTAATTTTATCTCAAGTTATGCATTGATCCTGTTCACTTATTTCTTTTAATTTATCTCTAGTTACGCACTGTTCTTGTTTAATTATTTCATTTAATTGATCTCCAGTTATGCACCAGTCCTATTTATTTATTTATTTTATTTAATCGATCTCAAGTTATGCATTAGTCATGTTTATCTCCAATTATGCATTGGTCCTGTTTATTTATTTTAGTAATTTATCTTCAGTTACGTATTGTTCCTATTTATTCATTTCATTTCATTTATCTCCAGTTTTGCACAAGTTCTTATATTAATCTATAATTTATTTTATTAATGTGTTTATAACATTCTAATCCATATATATTTAATTCTTTAAAATTATTGCTTTGATTCTTATTTTATCATTATTTTATAATTCAAAAAATATAAAAATAAAGTAAAAATAAATATTATTTTATTTAGTGAACTTGGATAAAAGAAAATCACATATACATTTTATTGTTATTTTATATTATTTGTGTATAGTTTATACAATGACTTGATTTGATACTCATCACATTTTCAAATTTTCGTAGAAAGATAAGTTTATGAGCGAGATCCACTATTTGGTAATGGTCGTCGAAGCATTTTGGATGTAGACACTCTCCTTAAGATTGGTATAATTCGTTATTCAGAAAATCAAATTTAAAAAAAAATAAAGTTTTGGATTACTTGGTAATGGTTATCATTGTCTCCTCAGGATTTGTCTAATCTATTTTTCAGAAAATTAAAATTTCAAAAAGATAAAGTTTTCAGATCGAGACCCTTTACATGTATTGGTCACTGAATCCTATGGATATAAATCCTCTCCTCAGGATTGGCCTAATCCATTTTTCAAAAAATCAAATTTTCAAAAAGATAAAGATTCCAGATCGGGACCCTTTATTTGGTAATGATCGCCGAATCTTTTGGATATATATCTTATTCTCGAGATTGATCTAATCCGTTTATCAGAAAATCAAAATTTCAAAAAGATAAAGTCTTCATATCAAGTCTCTCTACATGGTAATAGTCGCTGAATCCTATTGATATAGACTCTCTCCTCAAGATTGGTCTAATCCATATTTCAAAGTTTTTAGAATTTCAAAAAAAGAAAAGTTTTTGACCGGTTCTTTTTAGATTTAGACCTACTCCTCAAGATTGGTGTAGTCCATCTTTCAAAATGATCATTGATTTTCTTCTTTCTCTTTTGATAAAACCCTATCCTAGGTAATGGTTAAATTTGTTTTTTCCTTTCTCGATCTCTTCGTAAAATTATCGTATATGCTTGAATTGTTTTTCCTCTTTATCTTTAAAATCCGAACAAAATTAATGTCTTTATCTTTAACTATCTTTTAATATTATAATATGGAAAGCCACAATTTCATATTATCTAACAAAATTAAGTAAAAGATGGACAACTATGAACACATGATCTTGTCGAGTTGAATAAAATTTATTTTCAAAATTCAAAAAAGTAATAAATAAATAATAGATAAATAAAGATGGATGAAATAAAGTTTTTGAAACGAAAAATTAAAAAATGTGAAAAAAATTAATTAAAATTATAGAAAAAAATCATTTTAAACTTATTTTTTGTTCAAACTTTTGTTAAAAAATGATATTAACCCATGTTTACATTAGCACACCTATTTTTTCTATTCTTACAACCCATTTTCTTCTTTCCAAAGGCACAATCCTCAACTTTGCTAAATGTCACCCCTAATTTTCTACTTTCCACCCTCCAAAACCCTCAGCGCCGCATAACATCTGCTTTCATCTTAAACCCTAACAGACTCTCGCGCAGACGGGGATGGGGGAATTTGACTCGCGTTTTTTACACACTGGACCCAAAAACAGGAGACCATTCACTCAACCCTAACGCACTACTCCCACGATACAGAGGGTGCTGAGCGAAAAAAACCCACAACAATTTTCTTCCTCTCGAACCCACAACAATTTTCTTCCTCTCGAACCCACACACAGAAAATTTCACTACCAATCTTCATCCTCACTCTTATAACCAGCACGCACAACGGCCGTCATCTTCCAACACTGGAACGAACACACACATCGATACACACTACGAAGGAGAGGAGACGCTACCAACGAGAGTGCTTGCGTTCTCGTTGAAACGGGGCAGAGTCGCACTCGCCGCCAGTTCGTGATCATAGTTGGAAAACCTTCAGCGCCGCTTTTTGTCATCACGATAGCCATTGGAGTCGTCGTCGCGGCGCATCCCTGGAATCGTCTCCAACTTGCGTCCTAATCTCCCGTAGTTGGCGCCGCTGAGGTTTTTTCTTTTCACTCTCTTCCCGTCGTTCCCTGTTTCGTTATGCTTTTGGATTCATTGCTTGAATTTGGGGTTTCATTCTGAAATTGATAACGGTTTGGTTGAATATTATTATGAGCTGTTGAGGCCAATTTGTGAGGCTAAGGTTACTGATTAGCTTGGAGTGGGCATTTTTTGTTGAAAATCGTATAACCTATGTGTGCCCTTTATGATTTTGAGTTTAAAATTGATTCTGTTTGGGGTTTAGATGTGCTGGATTGGTGTTTTGGTTCGTGTTTCGGCATGAGTTTTCTGATGGTTATTGGTTTTGTTTCAATGCGATTCTGGTTTGAGTTTTTGATGCAATCTCTTTTGTGCCACGAAATTGGTGTATGATTAGATGAGGTGTTGATGATGTATTGGCTGCTAGTTTCTTTGGTTCCTTCGTATGTTTCGAAGGAACTATTTGTGGATGTTCAATATAATTGTAATGTTGGAGTCAATGCTGCAGTGTATAATGACTGGTTCAACATTTTGATTAGGCAGAGAGTAAGGCACCTGATGCTGTTTCTGTTTAGAGAACTTATCCATGGTTTGAGTCGGATTAGTTTGAGTTTCTTGTGTATGTGAAGTTTACAATCTGTTTTAACATTTGATATTTAATTTGTTTGGCTTCACTCTATCCTTTGGACTTTTAATTTGCAATATTGAACATGAATTCATTCCAAATTTGAGTAGGTATTTTGTATTAGGATGCACTCCATTTAGGTTCCAAATTTGTATACCAATAATGAATAAGGGTATGTTTTTACAGTGGCTGGCGGTACCTATATTTTAATTTGAGTCTATAACTATTTTATCATTTCTGACTTATTTGGATCTAAAGGTAATTGAATTCATAGTTTAAGGATGGCAATTTTGGGGTTTTTAGTTTACAATTTTGGTTTGAATCTGAGTTTATGCAGTATTTGATTATGTTTATGAAATCTAATGAAGATTATGAGCAAGTGAATAATGAGTTAAATTTTGATTCGTGGTAGTTTAAATTTCGTTTAAAATGCTTAATTGTAGAAATATTTAAGTGTCATAAGATATTGGGATATAAATTCATTGTTTGTCCTGAATTTTCTTGAGTTTTATGGGTATTGTTTCTGAATTTTGAACTCATTGTTGAGTGTATGTAAAATTGGCAAGGTACTCATATAATAAATTGAAGTAGGGGTGTGTGGCTTTGTGATTAAGATTGGTACTCATAATTGATGCTTGTATGGAGCAATGAATTTGATTATATTAGGGGTGAGCTCGTGTTTTTTTTTTCCTTTGATAATTTAATGATGGGTTTGTGGTTGAAAATTTGTTAAATCCAACAATTGGGATCCGCAGAACTGGGCCATAGTGACAAACATTCACTAGGCTCTAGTTTTGTTAATTTCCTTATTCTATATGGTTTGAGGTTTGTCTATAAATTTACTAGTATATTAAGTCCAACATTTCTTTTCTCATTTATTTATTTATATTTTTTAATTTCATACTTATACTTTTTAAAATGTTTTGGATACCTTTAAGGTCGTCTGCATCATTTGGTATTAGACTCTTCTATCAAAATTTGTAAAGACAATTTTTTAAGGATGTTTGTTTGGTCGTCTGTCATCTGACATCCTATCAATTAAGGTCTAAATATTTGTATGGTCATCCGCATCGTGTGGTATTTGACTCTTTTACCAAAATGTCTAAAGATGAGCCCTTTTGGGTGTTTGTATGGCGGTCTGCTCTTGACATGCCCACAATAAAGATATGAGTATTTGTGTGACAGTTCGCTTCATCCTAGTATTCATACCTTTTTTCTTCTCTTAAAAACTTTAAAAAGTATATACTATTTTCAAACATTAAATATCAACATTTTCACTCAAACTTTTACGAAAAAAAGAATTACATGAAAAAAGAACTATGTAACCCTATACAATAGAGATATATAGGAGCGAGAATTATCCTTGTTGGACCCCCCTAAAACCTAAAAACTATTTTGGTTTCTTTAGAGGGTTACTTTCTTATTATTTTTAGGGAAATTTAAGCATTTTGAAATCCACATCATTTTTGCTTTTTTAATTAAAGATATCACATTCGGGTGGGTGCGTGAGGTGTTAATACCTTCCCTACGTCTAATAGACCCTTAGACTCAATATGGATTTCGTAAATCGGAAGATCGTAACTCGGATCATAAGATTCTACAAATTTCATTATCACTCAAAATTCATAACTAAACTTCATAATAGATGAAATAAAAGAGTACATCATTAGGTGCAAACACAACATCCTAGCTATATAGGAGTAACAACATAATAATTCATCTAAACTAAATAATCTTCTAAGTTAAATTCATATTCTTCTAAGTTAAATTAATATTTCAGAGAGACCTTCAACTCCATCATTTCCATCTCCTAGACCACTCAAATCATCCATATCTAAGTCTTGACTATGTAAAGTTTCATCCTCTTCAAGTGGAATCAAGTTTTCATCCAAATCCAATGCTTCATTTTGCTCATGCTCATCTTCCATAATCCACTCTTCATCAGATGAACAATCATCAATGTTAATTTGAGCTGGTTTTCTTGTTTGTTTCTTCTTTACTAATTTTGAATTGGCCATAACAAAAACAACATCAATCATTGTGCTTTGCTTTAGCCTATTTCTTTTCTTTGTATGGACCTAAAAAAATGCAAAGTCAAATATGATAAGCAAGCAAGCACTAGACTAGGAATTTATTATAGATATATTCTAACATCAACTTACCGTCTCAAAGGAACTCCAATTACGCTCATATCCAGAGGAGCTACATGTCAAGCTCAATACATGAATGGCAAATTTTTGGAGTTTAGGATACTCATCACCATAAGACTCCTACCAATCTGCTTGAGTCTTTAAATTAATTGACCTAGTAGCCAAGGGACAACCAAAACATTTTGCTTGTTTTATGAAATCATCAATTTAAACATCAATGAGAGTTTGTTCATCCTCATCCTCCACCATCCTAGTTATACATTCCATCAAACCATGTTTCACTTCCAAATCTGCTTTAAATCTGGGACGATAATGCATTTGAGGGTTAAAAAAATAGCTAGCAGCATGCAGGGGCCTATGGAGTTGCTTGTCCCACCTTTCATCAATGATGTTCCATAAAGGCAAATAACTAACCAAAATACATTGCATTGAGTTAGTTTTTTGTTTTCCATTAACAAAAGAATATAGATAGTTAGATGACTAATACCTTTTTTTTGACAGCATTGAAAGCCTTTTGAATCTTCTCCTTTGCTTGGTCCCTTGCTTCATAAATGAGTCCCATGGCTAACTTTTGATCCGAATCAACCAACCAAAGCACTTCAATTTAAGGCAATGCACCCTTCAAACAAGTTATTATATTCTTCCAAAATTCCTTTTCTAAAACAACATCTTCAACAATTTTACCATCAGTGGTTTTAGAAAACTTTGTAGACTTCCACTTCAATTTAAGGCAATCCACCCTTCAAACAAGTTATTATATTTTTCCTAAATTCCTTTTCTAAAACAACATCTTCAACAATTTTACCATAAATGGTTTTAGAAAACTTGGTAGACATCCACTTATTGCTAGTAGACATTCTAATCATCCTAAAGTCAGGTACGATGTAGCGAAATGAGTAATACCCGACCTCACTAAATCTCTTCCTTTCGTGAAATATTATAGTAGAAAAATTAGAGAAGATCTCAAATAGATAAAGGTAGTAATTTTTTTACCTTTTGGAATTGTCTTCTCATTAATGGGGATCTTCGCTCATAGTCCTCGAACATCAAGTCAACACAATGTGTAACAACATTGTCCAATATAGCCTGCATCTCTTTGTCATCAACATTTGACTAGTTGGCTGCATTATCTGTGACCAAGGTTGTCAAACTCGAGAGTTTACGTAAACTCGTGAGAGTCCAGTAAACTCGAATCGTAAACTCGTAAGAGTTTACTTCACATGAAAAAAAAATTATATAAATAATATCTTAATTCAAATAGGTCCATAAAATTATATAGCTTAAAAGTATTTAAAATAAATAAATTCATACAAATACCGTAAATCATAGATTCAAATATCTGTCTAATCCTCTAATGATATCATCATCTTCATCACCTTCTTGATAAAACATGTGCATTTTCAGACATAATGGTCTAAATTTTCACTACAAAATTAACGAATAAAAAAATATCATTCAATGGTGCAGTGTAAGTGTGACTGTGTTCGACCCAAAGCTGAAATAAATTCAAACACTTAAACAGTGCACTGCAGCTGGGAATAAGTGAATAACATCTGCCAATAGAACACCCAAACCTAGGAACCACACTCGTGAACCTCGCTCTATTGAGAACACGTAACAGCGGGATGGTTGTCGACGGCCACCCACCGCGACGGCAAAGCGAGCAAGGATGACGGTAGGAGAGTGGTCGATGGGGAGTGCGAAGGCCGCAAAACTACTCACGAGCAAGGACGAAGGCTACAGAACTGCTCGACGGTTGTTGATGGCTGCAGAAGTGCTCGCGATGGCCATAGGACAGGTCGCGATGGCCACGGAACAGGTCGCGACGGCCATGAAAGGGGTTGCGATGGCCACAGAACGACTCGCGACAACCACTCGACCCCGTTTCGATTTCCAATTTTTTCCCCTTTTGAA
>Ga0099822_1003746_pt1 | contig 19617 bp, 8 predicted proteins | sample CowpeawhiteBW_FD_76839 | JGI IMG/M metagenome (GOLD analysis project Ga0099822, IMG submission 76839) | Root nodule microbial communities of legume samples collected from California USA - Cow pea white BW | ecosystem: Host-associated > Plants > Roots > Nodule | place: USA: California | collected...
AAATATATATATATATATATATATATATATATATATATATATATATATATATATATATATATATAATGAAATGGCTCGTTGTGGGCATGCGTCTAAAATTGTTGGAAGATCAACACAGTCAATTTAGATAGAAGCTCAGAATAGATTGTTCTCGGCTGAAGGTTAAAACGAGCGAGCTTGTGGTAGTGGTCAGACTGGCCGATCAAACTGATTGTCTAGATAGGTGGGTCAACGTTGATTATCGAGAGATGTCAACCTAAACCGAAACTATAATAATATATTTAATAAAATAATATATTTTTAATGTTTAAAAAGGAAATACATGAGTTATAATCTAACTCACAAGGCTTTTGTGAAGTTTTTGGTCCTGTGAATTTTTTTAATCGGAGACTTTTTGGTCCTGTGAACTTTTTTAAGCCCAATCCACGTCTAGGGACTGAGTCAAATTGACAACTCTACTTTAATTACTAATTTAGAAACTAATCACTATTATGAATAAAAAGTTATAATTATAGATATCTAAACTAGTCACTGTTATGATTAAAAAGTTATAATTAATGAACAATTAACACTAACTATCAATATTTTTGTTATCAAAGAAATTAGTGTCTAAATTGGCCACTTATTAATATGGTATTGACCAATTTGGTCACTAATTATTTTGGTAACCAAAACTTTGATAGTAAATATTAGTGGCCAATTTAGGATATAATTAATCACTAGTTATAATATTTTATTCATAGCAATGACTCTTTTAGAGACCAATAATATTTTTTATAAATTAATATTTAAATTATAGTGATCAATTATTTTTTTATCTTTAAAATTGATTGTTTTTCAGTATTTTTTTTTAGTACTATCAGTAATTAAACAAATTCCTGTAATGAATCTAACCTCATTTTTTTATATTAAATGTTCATAATTATTCAAAAAGTTAAGTATTAGAAAGTTAAAAACAAGAGTTGAATCTAATAAAATAATTTTTTTTAGATAAGTAAAAAGAAAAGTAGTTCTACAACTTTCATATTTTTATTTATGTTAAACTTTTCCATATCTAACCAGAAAAAAATCAATTCCGAGGATATATACATATGCTTTGATCATGTAATAATATAAAATAAAATTTCATGATTTTTATCATGATCATGTAACAAAATAAAATAGGCACGATACTATAGAAAATTAATCTTAACTCGTTATATATAAGATCGTATGTTAAGGGAGATTTTGATTATTTCGAAAAGATGTTTGGTCTATATGTAGTGGTCCGGAAGCAATACACGTTGGTTGTTGAGGGCATTTACCATACAGTCTTTGGATAAAGAATGGGACAAAACATTTAATTGTTAAATTTAGGATAAAAGATGTTAAGATGCATGCATTTGAAGGTGATTAAAACAGGAAAATGCTAATCAGCAGAATTTCACACAGGAAATTGCACATAATAGACATGACATGTTATTTCAATGTTATGGCACAGTGGAACCAATACCAAACTTAACAAATAATAGAATCTCTTAAATCTATCAACTATTGTCTAATTTCATTTCCCGTATCATTTAATGTCTAATAAATATAAATATTCGTTCTTTCATTGGTACAAAAAGTGGCTATTTTGTATTTCAGGATCTTTTAGAAGTCAAATTTGTAAATATGGATCCGTTGATTTTTTTTTTGCCAAATAGGATAAAGTCGTCATGGTGAAGGACGACATTACAGGTGAAGTCATCCTCCACCCAATCGATTTCTTTTTTTTTTTTTTTAAAAATGTAGTCGTTGAAAACTACGGTTTTGTTAAGGAAAAGATGTGGTTGTCTTCGTACATGACGACTTCATTTTTCAGGTTTATTTATTTATTTTTGTAATTAACGAAAATTGAAAATTAAATAATGAAAACTGAAAATTTTGAAAAAAAAAGGAAAAATAATTAAAACTGAAAATTTTGAAAAAAAAAAGAAAAAATAATGAAAACTTAATATTTTGAAAAAAAGGAAAAAAATTGAAAAAAAAAACCTAAAAAGTGAAGTAATGTTAGAAGACGACTTCACTTTTCAATTAACATAAACCTTAGTTTCTGATGATGACATTGCTTTCTCTAAAAAAAAGAGAAATCGGTCAGATAGAGAACGACTTCACCTACAATATCGTTATCCACCATGATGACTTGACCCTGTTTGGTAAAAGAAAAAAAAATGAACAAACCTATATTTACAAATTAGACTTCTAACCAATCCTGAAATAAAAAAAAAGCCACAAAAAAGTATATTAATAGGAACAACCTTGAATATGATTTCTATCCTATTTTAGCTCAAAATTGTCGACCTATTTTAGTATAAAAGAGCCAAATCACCCTAATCTACTTTTAACATGACAATAATGCACTGGCCAAATTGATGACTTTTTTTTTTTTGAAGAGGAGGATTGTGTGTGAATGAAGCCTCTATTGTGGTGGGAACATGAAATCTTGTTTGGAACCATTAACATTTGGAGTATATAGAATGTAACAGAGACCATTATTCTGTGTCTCACCATGCATGAAGTGACGTTCAATCTCCACCACCAAAATTGGCAGAACATTCGAGTTAAAGAAGATCGAGGCTAAAGCAAAGGCATCACAACTAATTATCAAACTATATGTACAACACTAGTTACTGTGGAATTCCATGTTCTTTACGCATGCACTCTTTACTTTATAATAAAATTATATTATTTATTTATATATTATCACCGTGTACGATGTATTTAAGTTCAACTCATCAATGGAAAAAAATAATATCTACTACTTTGAAGGATTTGTTTTAGGGGAATTCTATGTTTCACATTCTCATGCTTTTGGCAAGATATAAGATTGGACCACGATTAATTGGATAATCTGTTTGAACATGTACGGAAATGTGGATTTCTTTTATTTGTTAAATTATAAGTATTGTTTAAAACTACAACTTTATAGAAAAAAAAAATCCTACTTCTAAGTATGACTTTAATCATTTTAAAATAAATTGAGGAGACTGCGTAATACAACACAATTTTGACTAATTAATTTCTTTTTCGGTACATGTAGAAGTGGTGTACTTCTATGACTTTAGAATTCATATTTTCTTTTGATATTGAGGCTGAAATTCATGAATTTAGGATTCAGTGAGTTGTCATTGTAAACTAGACTGTAGGTTATAATGATTTAAATAAAGTCATTTTTTTAACTATTTATTTTTAAAAATGGATCAAGTGAAATTAGTTAACAATTCAAAGTAAATACTATTAAATAAACATAAATAAGATGACGAGTGAAATTAGTTTGAGTTTGTCTCGCAATCCTTCTTAACTGCTGTATATATCTTTCATGGTTGAAGTTTCTTTTTCAATGTTAAACTATCTTATAATTGTTATTATCATCTTTCTCTTCCTTCCTTGTATTGTTTGACGCCTTTGTGTTCACAATGTTGGTAGATAAAAACATGTCATTGAAGAGGTGGCAAAAATATTTGAATGAGACGAAAAAATGAATGAGGTCATTGGAGAGCGTTGAAGATTAAACCATCCAGCATATTGTTGATTGGTGGTATGGATGTCAGATTTTCAGTTTAGATTGTCTGTTAAGTTTTTTTTTTTATATTGTGTTTTTAAAATACATTACTTTTACTATATTAAAAAGGTTTTCTTTTTAATATAATTTAAAATATCAAAATTTTTGTTTATTAATGTATTTTAAAGATACAGACAAAAAACAACAGAAAACAACTAGAAAATCCACATATTTTCCTACTTGTAAATTTCTGTTTTTAGTGTAATTTCATTTATTTTTGTTTCATTTATCATTTGCAAATCAACACATTTAGAAAACAATACTTTTAATATAAGGGTTATTGATATTGGCGAAACTCTAAATCAGCTAAACTTAGGAAAAGTTTTGCAGCAGTTCCTAAAGACGAACAGAAATAATTTGTATTGTTATAGTTTTTAATAAATTCGACAACAAGTATGTTTAAAAGAAACATATTATAGTGTTTTTGTAGTAACAAGAAAAGTTGCAACCTTTTCCCTTTTCAAGTTATAATACATATGTCCAATATTGAATCAAGCATTCGAGCATATATGGTGATAGCAGCTGAAGGAGAATTCATATATTTCATACATTCAAATATTTTTAATATGATGACATAAGAATTGAATGCTGGGAAATAAAATTTGTAGATATTCATTTTGCAGTGATTTCTAAGCAGAATATATATTAAGGATAATAATATTTTGACTACTAAATTTTGATAATTTTCTCTTACAACATGAGGTGTTATCTCTTAGGTAGGTTTGAAATATTAAGAATGAGAAAAAGAAAAAATAGAAAACCATTTAGAGAATAATACCTAAGTTTATAAGAAAAAGTTATCAAAATCTAGTAGTCAAAAAATCATTTCCATATATTAAATAGGAAAATAAATTTTTAACTACTAAATTTTGATAACTTTTTTTTTACAATCTTATATATCATTTTCTAAGTAATTTTTTATTTATTTTTTCATTTTCAATATTCAAAAATCACTTAAAATATCACAGCTGATATTATAAAATAAGATTGTGAAAAATTTAGTAACCCAAATATCAATTTTCCTAATAAATAAATATGATAGCTTTTTCCTTATCAGATCTTTACGAAATGTAAAGACGGAAAAGGATTTTTATTATATATTTTGACGAAACGAAACCAGTAATAGTGCGTTCTAAAAGTGTTATCCAGACTAACCGGAGACATAACACATGAACTCGGGATCAGAGTGAAGTTTGTCCATGGTGTGAGGAGCCAAAACCACCTCCAAATCAACGCTACCACCGCCACTCCTACCGGGAAACGCCGACATTTTTCCATCAAACTTGTTGGCTCCACCGCTCCTCACAGCGAGTGGCCGCCCCCATCCGAAATCATTGTCGTACATCGGAAACCTGGGCGAGCTTCCCATCTGCAAAGTGGCGCCGTCGTGGTTCCCCAACTCGAAGCACTTCGGCTCACGCTCCCAATTCTCCACGTTGCGGCACACTGTAGCGCTGTCGAATGCCTTCACGCTTTTGTTCAGTTGCTCCGCGCACCATCCAAGCTCGCTAGACACCACGTCACCCGCCGCTGCACACGTGGCAATGCTCTGAATCGCGTTCCCAAAGTAATGGTCTCCCAACTTGGGCTCCATGCGATTCCGAACATTGACTGCCATTCGAAACGTCGTCACTTTAGTCTCTTCCAGATCCCTCGCCTTTGTAACGGACCGCCACATCAGCGCACACAACGATTGAAACGATGAAATCTCCGTCGTTTTCACTTGTGTATCGTGGCTCAGCTTCCCCATCAACTCAACGTTCTTCTCAACATTCTCCAACCAACAAATTTTCCCACCATTATTCACTGCGGCTTTCAGCTTCTGAATTGACTCACGGCTGAAGCTGAAAATTCTCTCGCGAAAGGGTGCGTCAACGTTGAAGGTCACCTTGATTTCTACTTAAAAATTAATCAGCAACTTAACAATTTTTTGTAATATTTTTTGCTTTCATACATAAGATTTAATTTTTATCGACAATATATTACTTTTTCGTGGTTTAACTACCTATTTAATTCCTAGTGAGTATAATAAATTCTTTTAATCACGATAATTAAAAACATTTTATTATAGTTTATACGAGTAATGTTTAATCTATTTACTGCTTATATATATATATATAATTGAAAGAATAATATTCTGACAATTCCTTTAATTAAGTAAATTATATATTATGAACGGAATATATGACTGAACGGTGGTTCCAGAACGAAAAGAATAATTGAAACTAATTTCTTTTTAATACGATAGTTACCTTTTGGCAGCCGAAGCACAATCTTGGAGGTGAGGATGGAATCCCGACGAAAATCCGGGAGCCTAGAGAGGCAAGAGGTTTCTCCTCGAGAAATTGCTGCGAAAGTGTTGAAGAAGTTCCAGAAGGAGGCGCCGTCGGTGACGGCGTGACAGACAGCACAACCTATGAAAACACCGTCAGCGAGCTCCGTGACCTGAAAGGCCATGATAGGGGAGGAATGCGCCGTGTAACTAATTTTGTGGTGGAATGGGAAGAGGTGCATGACGGTTGGATGAACATCGGAAGGTGAGAGAAGATCGGTAACGGAGATATGATCGGCGGTGGCGTGGATGAAATCGACGCCAGCATCGTTGCATGCGATGTAGACGTAGCCATGATGGTCAGTTTTGAGACGGCCAGCGAAGGGAGGGAAGAGGGAGAGCGTGCGAGAAAGCGCGTTGATGATGTGAGGGATGAGAGCGTGAGAGGGGAGAGATGGGGTGGTGAAGAGACAGCCCTTTTGAATGTAGTGAGAGAGGAGCATGTTAAGGTCTGAGATAGAGAGTTTGAGATCTCCTAGAGTGGAATTTTGGTGAGGCACAACAGTGCATTTTGAGAGGACAGTAATTGCATCATGAGAAGAGGAAGAAGAAGAAGAAGAAGAAGAAGGCATTGTTGTAGATAACATATACCATGCACCACTTTGGTTGCTTCTCTTGAAAAGAGCACACAGGATATGTCCTACTTATATAGGCCACACCAAGTGTCTTCATTCATGCTCCACAAGTTCAGGTTCTGCAGCCTCCATTAAGAAATAAGACGTACTTTTCTTTATATACGTGGAAAGAAGAAAATATCCCACATAATTAATGCTTACCAAGAACCATATTCCTCACTGTTCTCACAACTATTGCAAATATTTATTTTCTAAACACTTTTGCATAACTACATGCCGTATTTTCTTCATTTTATTATATCACATGTGGAACCTCTTTTGCCAATAATATATTGACTTTAAATCAAGGTAAATATATAGCATATATTTAAATTTTCCGTTAAACACACTATTCTTGACATGGTTTTTCATTTAGTTTCTTTCTCTCCATATATATGTATCTATATTTTGAAAACTAGACTTTACATAGTTTTATATTTTTTACTGATTGTAAATAAAAAAAATCATAATAACTCATTCATTCTATGCATACAAAATAAATGACATCAAATGAATAATACTTGTATACTAAACATGTAAATAACTTTTACATCGTATTTACTCATGGTCCTAATCTTAACTATTTTAATCCTTTGGACTTTTGTTTTTGTTTTTGCATGATCAGCTGTACATGTTATTTAGTATATCAATATCAGTGTGGTATAAAAGAGCATACCATCTGGTGTTATATATGTATCTTGATGACAGGAAATTCAATTTATCATTTGATCACTTAAAGTTGAAACTTCAAATGTAAACTTGTGAACTCAGTAAAATTTTAAATGATAGTGACCAAAAAGGATAAAACAAAATTAGTCGCCAAAAATTATAAAATGAATAATATTAAAAAGGAACATGCATGCATTTAGACGTTCCAAGTATTTTCCACAGAGCCAGTTATGTAGCTCTTCAGACAATGGACGTGTGGTTAGATTAAGACCGCAAATGCCCTTTAACTATATTGTTAACTTATACATACATCTATATAATAAATCACGATTAAAAGAGAAGGTGCTGACAAATAAGAGATTAAAAAAATATAGAATGGTGTGTCCAGGTTTTTTGTTTACTAATACGATAAAAACATCGATTGAAAAAATCAACGTTAGGATGTGTTAATAAAAAAAGAAAGGACCTTTAAAGAATACATTCAAAAATCATGGTACAAGTGCATTAGTGATATTTTTAATGAAGATGTTACACCTTAAATGTGACGGCTGTATCAAAATGTTGAGAGAGAGTAATATGCATTTAAATTGTGATAACCTCAAGTCATAAGTCATAAGGTGATTGAATGAAAGTTTGAAATAAATGTTAAAAGGTGCCGCCCCTAACATGACTAAGAATTAGCCATAGCTGTCATGCCTTTTGACTTAATTTTTGGAGTAAGTTAACCTACTTCAAAGTCCACAACGTAGGATCCTCAAGGTGACGACTTTCTCGGCCAGGTTATTATAACTACCAGAGAGGTTTTCATCTATGGTAATTTTTTTTTTCAGAGGATATATAGGTTTTTTGTTTGAGACCACGTTATCTTGGTTGGATTTTTTACGGCGGCGGTGCACGTGCATGCAAGTGGCGGCTCAGCGGCAATGAAAATATAGTATTGTGTTTTTCAGTATATCAAAGGAAGATAGATATTTTGACAGTTTTTTTTGACAAACTTTGATAAATAACCAATTTTGGTAAAAAGAAAATCCTAAAATTTTATTATTTTATTATCTTAACTTCCTTTAAAAAATAAAAAAATTACTCTTTTTGGTAATTTGTTAACTTTGTCAAACCAAGTCAAAAAGTTATTTTTCTATTTCAAAACGTTTAAAGTTTTGTAAGGGTAGATTGGCCTATATTTAAGGCTATGTACGTCTACACCTATTAAGAACGTTAAAGTAAACTACATATAGGGTTTGGTTAAAATATATACATCAAATTGATCATGTGAGCTGTATACAAGAGGATCCGCTATTCAATATTCGATAACATACTTACGACTTTCATATTTTAAAGTTCAAGATTATTTCGATTGAGGTATTGATGAAATAAAAATATTTGTGAAATTGGTAAATTTACCTGAATTATTAATGAAATAATTAAATAAAACATATTCAGTAGTACTCACAACCAACTTTAACGATTGTTACATATACAATTATTTAGAGATTTGTTTCAATGGATTATTTTTCGGTTAATTTTAATTTCATCAGGGAGATAAATAATCATGAAACACATAAATAATATAATAGAAATGAAAAGATTGTTGTTTGCTGTCCATTGGAATCTAACTTTTCCGGCAAGTATACTAAATTAGTAATTTATAATCTAACTTGAGTTTGACAATAAAACAGTAACAAAAATTTGAGTTGGTATCATAAAAATAGATTAAAACTAATATTGAGAGAAGTGATGCTCATTAAGGTGTTGGGGTTAAACTTAACTCCTTAACTTCATTGTACTATTCTTAATTATCTATCAATTGTTTTCTTTATTTTAGTGTTCCTGGAAGTACACTTCATTTGTAGATCTAACCTCATGTCTAAGAATTAGAACCTAAGAGTATCAGACGCAATATTTTTCAATCCAAGTAGAGGGATCATTGCTTTGAGAACAAGATTTCTTAAACCAACTAAATATGCATATTCATATTTGGTATATGTCAAGGATTAGAATACTTGATTGGATCTAAACACTATACCAGATGTCTCTATATCTAGTGTTGATGATGTATAATGATTGGCCAACTCACCACGAAATTCAACACAAATCTAGTAAGCAACACTTAAAAACAAGAACACAATACATTACATTCTAAAAAAATAAAACTTCCATCGAAAAAGTCTTTTATAAAAATTCTTAATATAATTGAGAATATATATATATATATATATATATATATATATATATATTTTTAAGAGACATAATATTGTAATATATTATATTTTCATATAGCACATTTAGGTTTGTATTATTTTTATGCAATGGAATATTAATATTTAATTTCAGTAACATTACATATGACCCTGTATTCTGTAAGTGGGAGCACTTCTTTTGTCGGGACATTATGTAAAATAAATTAAATTTGTATATGAACGAAAGGGATAAATAAGCTTTATCATCCTAAAAATCATTATAATTAAATTTTGTAATTAATTAATAATAGAAACATAAATTTTAATTGTCGACTTATGATCATCGCACTGTTTATGCATATAGCAGTGATGAGATTGGTAAGAACCTTTGTGAGATTTTATTTGCTTTTTGTTTTCTGAAATTGAATGAGAGAAGTATCCTTTTTGGGCCCTTTCGTCTTTAACCTGACTTGATTGATATTTGATATAATGCATGGATCGATACTGTTTGTCTCCTTACTGCGTATCTTTTTGTAACAAATATTTTTTATACGGGATATAATATAGCACAATGTTAAATATGTTCTGGTCATTAAATATATTAAACTTTATTTTCGGGTCTCTTCAAAGTATTATTTAAATTTATTATTCTTAATTTTTTTGTCAAATTTATTATTCCAAGACAGTTATAATTATAATAAATAGTATTTATTTTCTTTATTTTTTAATAAGATTACGTCCATGTATAAGATTATATTATTAACATATTTTTGTATCTGTCGATATGTAACTGTCATAAAGAATATTGTATGATGAAAAATGAATTTCTTGATAAATGAATTGTTTCACAGTAAAACAAGACAAATGCAATCACTCAACATTATAGTAGCTTATAAGTAGTATTTGTTCAATCTAGTACGTCCTAAATGAGTCGTTACTTATACTTCAATTTTAATTTGTGTTACGTATTTGTGTTTGATACGTATCTATATCTAATATTTTAGGATATTTATACCAATAAAATATCTAATATATAAATTAATAATATTTTTATGATGACAATAATTTATAATTTTTTTGTTAAAAATATTTTATATATTTAATTTTAATTTGGATTTACACAAAAATAATCATATATTTCTCTTTTTTTTAAAAAAAAAACTTATATATTTTTAATATACATATATCACAAGTTGTGTTTTTATTATTTTCAAAATAAATATATCAACGTATTAGTAAGTATCGTATCTGGACACATATTATATTTGTGCATCATAATATGTGATTTAAATTGCAAGCCATTTGGTCCAGGGTTCAGTTAACTGTTTCAACTTTTACGGGATATAAACACAAATATTTAATGAAAGTAATTGATAGTTATCATCTCTGACCATTGTGAAATAATTTTGTAATAGTTTCTTTTACTAGGTATAGATATATGGTTTTAGTTGTCGAATAATAATTTTAGATAAATACACTAACAAATTCTTTAGATATCCTTGTTATTATGATACTTTGTAATGATGTATTAAATAACAATATCTAAACAGTGTGATAGTGTAAGATAAATGTCACGATATACAAGTACTAGAAAAATATAAGGAGAAAGACTCAATTGAAAAGTTTTAACATTTTAAGAACTCAATAGACCACAAAAATATAATAGGGACTCAAATGAAAATTTACAAATTTATCAAAGTACAAAACATAATTAAGTTTATTTTAAATCTATATTGTTTGGTTGTAGGTTAATTTAATTTTTAATTAGGTCACATTTTTGTGTTTTGTTTGATTCTCTATTATGATTGTGTTTATTAAATGAGACCAATATTGATACATGTTAGAAGTGGGTTTTAAGCCTAACTCAACCTCACAAAAACGGCTTGTAAGGTGAGGTTTGCACCTCACTTATATACTATGAAATGACCTTATCTCTAGTCGATGTGAGACTTCCAACACACCCCCTCACGTCGAGGTATATTCATCTCGTGCGTGGGAAAAGAAATTAGTGGGTGGTCCGTTTAGCGGTCCGATATTGGGTGGAACAGAATGTCCAAGAAAGTTCGCTAGGATAGGCTCTAACCTGACTCTGATACCATGTTAGATATGTGTAAGCCATCAGAGAAAGAATAAAGGATGTGTACAAAAAAAATGCACAAGAAAAATTTTGGTGAAAAACAACTCAAAGAGGTGTTCAATATATAGAGTACAATGTCCCATCATAGAGGAAAAAGTAAAAACAAAATAAAATAGAATATGTGATAATAATAAAAGAGAATCAAATATATGATATTTCTATCAATATAAATAAAAGCAAGAGATATATAATATCTTTATCACCCCTTCTCAAGGTGGGCATGAAGATTGTAAAGGCCCAACTTGGAAGTAGCAACCCGGAAAGTAGAAGATGTAAGGACTTAAGTAAATATATCAGCAAGTTGACTTCTAGAAGAAACATGGAGAAGGTGAATAAGATCATCAACAAGCTTTTGTCGATTAATGTGGCAATCAAGTTCTATATGCTTGGTTCTCTCATGAAAAGTGAGATTCTTGACAATGTGAATAGCAAAATTGTTGTCATCCTTCCCGGCACGAAGATAGGCAGTAGAGCTTTATTCATCAGTTGGATGTTGACAATGCTTTCCTCCATGGATACTTACATGAAGAGATCTATATGAAGCCTCCACCTGGTCTTTCTCTTCCCCAGCCAAATCTTGTTTGTAAGCTTAAGTCTCTATATGGTTTAAAACAAGTCAGTCATAATTGGAATCAAAAATTAACTTTAGAATTACTTCTTCTTGGTTACACACAAAGCTCTGCTGATCACTCTCTCTTTGTGAAGAAATCTGCCTCTAATATTACTACTTTATTGGTTTATGTCGATGATATGGTTCTCACTGCAATAACATTGCTGAAATTAATGTTGTAAAAGCTCATCTTCATTCTAGATTTCATATTAAAGATCTTGGCCTTATCAAGTATTTTTTGGGCCTTGAAGGTTCTGTTCCCTTGATGGATTAGTTTTGAATCAAAGGAAATATTGTTTGGACCTCATTTTAGAGACAAAGATGCTTAGATGTAAACATGCACCAACACCATCTGATCCTTCTATCAAACTTCATGCTGACGAGGGAGCTCTTCTACCAAATCCTTCTTCTTTTCGGCATCTGATTGGACGATTGCTTTACTTGACTAACACCAGGCCTGATATTAGTTTTGTTGTCCAACAACTCAGCCAGTTTGTTTCTTCTCTGCGTGAGCCACATATGCAGCAGGCTTTACGGATCATTCGGTACTAGAAAATGCTCGTGGATATGGCCTTTTGTATAAATCCAACACCTCTTTTAAAATTCAGGCATTTTCTGACTCTGATTGGGCAACATGTGCCACTACCCGACACTTCTGGATATTGTGTTTTCTTAGGCACCTCTTTGGTTGCTTGGAAGTCTAAGAAACAAATCACTGTTTCAGTGTCTTCTTCTGAGGCTGAGTATCGCGTCTTGGCATCCCTGGCATGTGAACTACAATGTATTCAATACCTTTTTCAGGATTTGCATTTTTTTGTTCCTACTCCCTACACTGCCTTTTGTGACAACAATTCTGCTATTCACGTTGCCAAGAATTTCACTTTTCATGAGAGAACCAAGCACATAGAATGTGATTGTCACATTATTCGACAAAAGCTTGTTGATGGTCTTATTCACTTTGTCCATGATCCTTCTAGAAGTTAATTTGCTGATATGTTTACTAAGTTCTTACATCCTTCTACTTTCCGGGTTGCTACTTCCAAGTTGAGCCTTTACAATCTTCATGTCCACCTTGAGAAGGGGTGATAAAGATATTATATATCTCTTGCTTTTATTTATATTGATAGAGATATCATATATTTGATTCTCTTTTATTATTATCAAATATTCTATTTTATTTTTATTTTTCTCTCTATATATTGGGACATTGTACTCTATATATTGAACAAAGGTTCTAATAAATCAAGAGGTAAGCAAGCTCTCTTTGAATTGTTTTTCACCAAAACTTTTCTTGTGCGTTTTTCTTTTGTACGCATCGTTTCTTCTTTTTCTCATGACTTACACATATCTAACAATACAAGTTTTAATGAGATATTTAAATAAATCTTAAGTTTTTCTATTATCTTTTGTTGAATAGATATGTCTATTTTAATATATTGTGGTTAAATATATTTATATTTAGATCAAACTCGATGTTTACATTTATTTTATGCAATAGTTTATATTAATAATAATATTAAAAGTATAGTATTTTTAGCCTATAAGTTAATGCAAACATACTAATATGGCGAAAAGAAACGATACGATGATGGAGAAAATATACCTATTTAAAATGATTTTTGTTCGCTGACATTCAAATTAGCGTGGAAAAATATTTTAGTCTGCATGTTGTAATTTGTTATTGCTAGTTATAAGGACAACTTCTCATCAACATATACCCAGTTACAATTGCTTATTTCATATGTAATTAAAAGAAATTATCTATTCCTACTCTATTATATTACTCTATTTATATTATTCCTTTCCAACTTTTTTAAAATTGTACCACTAGCACATTCCTTTTCAAAATCTAAGATTTTGTCAAATACAGTAACAGAATTGAAGAAAAAAAATCTCTTTGTATCAAATCAATAGAATTTATTCTCCTGAACAAAAAAAAAAATTATTATCTTACTCTATTGTTCCCCAAGATAGACGTATGTGATTCTTAACTTTTATTTTACCTTCAAAGTTATTTCTCTAAATTAGTTCACACATCCGTCTTAGTTACTATATGTTAGATTATGTCCTAATTAACTATTAATCCAAACACTAATCTAATTTTTATTTTTAATATACTTTAATGTATGAAATCTATATTTTATATAAAATTGAAAAAGATATCAGCACGTTGAAAATATTTATTTGTTAATTTAATTTTGTATCTTAATTTAATTTGGTATCATTAATTTTTATATGCATTAGATTTTGTTTTTCTTTTACTTATTTTAGGGGAGATACTTTTTCTTAACCGTATCAAATGTTGCATTTGTTGAAAATAATGAAAATGTGTATCAAATTTTTAAGTTAGATGAACATCATATTAAAAAAATAAATATATCATTTTAAGATTTTAAATTAAAAGCGTCGTTGATATCTTAAAATAAATAAATATATATATATATATATATATATATATATATATATATATATATATATATATATATATAATCGAGCCATATATTAATAATTCCTATTTATTATCAAAACCCTTTTTTAATACTGCTTACAACTAGTACAATTCTTAAAACATGAGTATTAACTCTAATATCATTAACATTATATATAAATGCTAGTCATATTTAGATCCTGGACAAAATTTTATGAAGTTTTAAAATATTATGATATATAGTACATACATTTTACTTTATGACATCCACAAACAACTTTATCAATTCTAAATAATATTAATCAAAGTAAAACACTATAACTACAACTCACAAATTTATACGTATAAAAAACTTTAGTTAATATTAAATTAAGAGTTATGAATTAATTGATTTTTCTTGAAAGTTATTGATAAGTTTAGATTAATGTTTCGTAATATCAATATTTAATTCAGCAACAATTTCTAAAAAAAAATAACAGAACATCACATGAATTTTTATATTAGTTGAATTCTTTAAGAATCTATGTCAGGATTATTCAGAAATTTTAGTTTAAATTAGTTGGAATATCAGTAAAAATTTCAATTAACTAAGTTTACTGGAAACTCCAATACAAACTAGACTAAAACATTACGCAATATTCTTGAAAGACTCTTTCAAGATATAAAGAACAACTCAAGACAATGAAATTATCAATTGCCTAACAAACACACTACCAGTGTAGAATACAGATTAAAGAATCTCAAAAGAAAACAAGAAACTCTATCACTTGTTACATAAAAAAGCTCAACTTCTTGAATTTGAAAGATTTGCAGAAATTTTTTAATTTTGATTTTAAGAATGTCTTTCTGTTACCAATTTAGTCTATTAGAAACTAAACCTAATTGATGGTTTTCACAAGGGCTTTATTTAGTTGAAAATATAGTTATCTTTGAAAGCCAGTAGAAGAAGGTTCTTTGAGAAGCCTGTTTAGAATGATGATTTGTTGATGAAAGAATCCATGATTATCGGATATAGGATAATCCTGTATAAATACAGTGACTACCAAGTGTGTAATACTGAATGAAAAGGTATAAAAACTATGAGAATAGAATTTACATGCATGATAATGATCCCTGGTGTAATCTAGTGGTGTAGGAGCAAAGCATGTGAAGTTGGTGAGAATTGCTTACCTACTTCTCTTAGCCGAGCATAAGTGCGACGCAGAAACTGCAGGCCTATAACTATCTTTCTTATTATTGCCATTGTTCTGATAAGATGCCATACAAGCGATTCGACAAAGAATAGGACAAAAACATAACAGTAAATTTAAGAAAAAGATGTCAAGATGCATGCATTCCACTCTCTTTAAAACACCAAAATGCTCATTATCACAACATTTATCCTACAGGAACAGCAACTGCACCAAACAGACATCGCACGTTATTTCAGTGTTGTGGAGCTGCAGAATCAATAACAAAATTAACAAATAATACATTCTTAAAAATATTAATTATTGTCTAATTTCATGTTGTATACAAAAGATTTTGTTATAATAAGAGACATTCTCGTATTTTGTTTCCATGTGAAAAATATTTCAGCAAGGGAGAACATATATCTCCAAAACGTGGAAAGTGTATTTGTGGTGGGAATAATGAAATGTTGGTGTGGACCATCAATAATATTTCATGTGATCTCCACCACCGATGTTGCCAGAACATGGTCGTATCGGAGAAAGATTACACCACCATATATATGTACGGTAACCTTTTAAGACTAGCTCCTACCACAACCATATCCTGTGGAATTCCACGTTGTTCTTCACTTCCACTGGTGCACCATGCATGCAGATTTTACTTCATAAAACTACTACCAATATTATTCAACAATATATATATATATATATATATATATATCTATATAAATCATTTTTATACTGTTATTTATAAACTATCATATCTATAATATATTTATGAACTATTATATATAATGCTTATCTAAAATTCGATCTAACCCCTAAACTCCTGGCTTATTCTCGTAAAGTGTCTACTTGTGTAACTTAAACTTATCTAGATATATAAAGGGGAAAACAAAAATATTATCTACTACTTTGAAGGATGATATGTGCTAGCTAGCATTATTCTCTTTCTGAGATTCTCAAAACGCTTTTGTCTTTATAGAGTGCACCATAGTGGTCATTACATTTTGTATGCATATAACAAAATAAATGAGAAACTTTAATGTGTATATATATATATATATATATATATATATACATATATATATATATATATATATATATATTTCAATTTTAACGTACAAACAATTTAAAAAATGTAATTTATGGATTCCATCTCAAAAATGCCTTTAAATTATCATTATCATCACCTAACATGTTTTCTTACTAAATAAAGAAGACAATTTAAAAGTATTCATATTTGATATTATTTATATTTATGAAGTATAATATTTTTTTATTTCATATATTTTAAAGACTTTGAGATATAATTTCTAAGTTTCACTTTATTTTTTTAAATATAAGAAAAGAGAGGTAATCATATTTTTTTTTATTGATACATTTAACATTTTAAAACTATTTTGGTAGTATTTAATGAAGGCGAAAAGTTAAGAGAATAAAGGAACATGAAGAGAATAGAGGTAGTTAAAACTATCATAGTTTATTGTTTAGTCGGAATTTAATCTGCACTCAACTGGTTTTCTCCTTACTTGACTAAAATATAGATTAGAGAGCGATGTATCATGAGCATATATGTCTCGTCCAAAAAATTTTATATGTGTTTATTTCTGATTATTGATTTGAGGGAGATGGAGGAGATAGATTTGAGTCGATTAGAAAGTGAAGTTTACCTTATTCACTTCAAAAGATTTAGAGGTGAAAATGAGAAGATTTAGAAATAAAGTTTGTGAAAATTTATGAATGATTTGATGGATATGATAGATTAAAAATTAAGTTTAATAGAAAAAAAAATAAAATTATTAAATTGTTTTTAATTTTAAAAGTAATTTAAAATTATAATTAGATGAGTAATATTTAATTTAGAAAAAATATTAAAATGAATAAATTAAAATAACATATTTTAATAAAAAAATTATAAAAAATTTTAATGAACAAATTAAAATTAATAATTACTTTTTAAATTTTTTTTATAATTTTTAGATTGTCAGTATTAATTATTTTTGTAAACATAATTTTAAAAGTCATATTTTTATAATATTATCATAATTAAATTAAAAAAAATAAGCTAAACATATAAATGTAATTTGACTGATATCTCCTAGAATCATAGCATAGGAAAAATAATTAAAAAATAGAGAAATTTCTTCTCCCTTCATCTCTCTCAAATATGTTGAAATAAATAATTACATCACTTACAAATCATTTATATCACCTCTCTATAATCAATAAATATGTCCGAGTTAACACAACATTACTATTATGAGATGAGAACTGGAATTGAAAAATTGTTATTTCCTTGACCAGGCATTTTCCATTTTAAGAGGAAGGGTGGGAAATAAAATTTTCAGATATTTAATTTTGAGTGAAATATATGAAATAATGTAAGTGGGTGTTATGGTCCATAACATTGTTTCAGATATTAAGGAAATGTGAAGACAAATTAGATAGGGAATGTATAGCATAAATATGGGACTCTTCCCTCAAATGAATTGTGATATTTGGTTTCGCATTTCCTTAGCCAAAAATTCCAACTTTCTTCAGCCCAACCAACCAAGCCTATGGGCTTTGTAATTAGAGAGTTCTATTCTCATCCCTATGTTAGTTAATTTCATCCTAACATTTTTTAAATTTGTAAATTTAGTGCTTAATTCCTTGATTGTTTGGGTTACGATTTTCATATTCATTTTTAATTTGTATTTATGGATGAATTAAGACCTGCTGCTTGGTTGTAGATGCAAAAGGCCTTTAATGATACATAAGTTCTTCATGTAAAGCCACATTTCTTAAAGATACAAACATAAATATGTTTCCATTCTATAAATTTCATCAAAATTGTATTAAAACACGCAAAGAAGAGTTATATATATATATTTAGTAACATCTTATGTAAATGCATCTAAAAAAATATATCGTACTATTGTTTTCAATGAAATTTTGATAATGGAAAATAAATTATTTCAAATAAAAATAAATAACTTTTGTACGATTTTTTCTGTTAAAACCAGTCATTTATAAAAAAAATTACAATTTAAATATATTAAAGTAATCTTAAACTTAAAAATTTAAAAATTACAATTTGATAATAAAAAATATTTTACTTTTTTATCTATTTATTTTATTTCTTAATATTATTCATTTATATTTATTTTTTTGCCATGTGCATAGAATTTATTTTACTTTTTTAACCATCTATATTTTTTCAAACTAATTTCTTTATATTATTTTTTATTCTTGTATTAAAGAATAACTTATATTAAAGTATTAATTATTTTCTATACTTATTTTTTTTCATTTTTATTTTTAATTTTTTATGATTTTTAATTACTTGATCATTTACTAATATTAAATTTAGGAAATTTTATTTTATTTTTATTTCTTAAAATAGTATTATTTAAAAAATAATATATATTTATTAACAAGTGCCATACAAAAAATTATCTCTCTTATTAATTTTATTTTTTTTAATCAACTTAAGTCATGATTGACATCACTAAAAGTTATTTTAAAAATTAGTTGATTTTTAAAATAAAAAAATAATTAGTTCTTTTAATTTGTATTCTTAGATTCATTTTAATCATAAATAAATAATTCTTTTAAGGTGTATTTTTACACACATTTTAACGACTATTAAAATTTCTTTCTAACTTATTTATAACATATATATATATATATATATATATATATATATATATATATATATATATATATATATATATATATATATATTTTTATATATTTTTTTTATATATTTATTTTTTTTTTTTTATTTTTTTGTGTATTTTATCTATATATATATATTTTTATATATTTTTTTTATATATATATATATAAACACTTTTTAAAAAAAAAAAAAAAAAATATATATATATATATATATATATATATATTAATT
>Ga0099822_1003749_pt1 | contig 19607 bp, 4 predicted proteins | sample CowpeawhiteBW_FD_76839 | JGI IMG/M metagenome (GOLD analysis project Ga0099822, IMG submission 76839) | Root nodule microbial communities of legume samples collected from California USA - Cow pea white BW | ecosystem: Host-associated > Plants > Roots > Nodule | place: USA: California | collected...
ATAAAAAAAAATATACACCCAAAAATACCAAAAAAAAAAAAAAAAAAATAAATTAAACACCATCGAAAATCAAAAAGAAAAAAAAAAAAAAAAAAACCTTAATATTTAATGAACGACATAGAATAATATATAATTTATATCATCACAACATTTAATGATAAATAAGTTATAAGGTGTTACTAAAAAGTTAATGCGCATTAATATTTTGTTAACAAAATTTAGTGTGGTGAGTCTCATGTAAGTACAGGACCATTCACATAATGTTTTAGACACTTCATAGACAAAATTAGGTTTAAATACGAATTTAATTTCATTCTTTTGAATTTATTTAATGTGATTTTTTTCAATTTTTATTTTATTTATTTAATGTGATTCTTTTTATGGTCAGTAAAGTTTAATTTTTTGTTCATTTTATCAATTTTTTTTTTTAATTGAGTCATGTTGTTTATATAGTTAACAACACGTAAATAACCACATCATGTGCCAAATCACTTTTTTTTTAATGTTTCAAATTCTTTAATTTAAAAAAAAAAAATGTTTATGGGTTAAGTTAGCATAGTGTGTCATAGGACAAGAGTAATATCACGTGATACTAACAAGGTCATGTGTGAGTAAGAGTACCATGTGTTAGTGTCATATTTTAATGTTTTATATTCAATTTGGTTCTTATATTTATTATTTTGATTTAATTTATTTTATTTTTTTAAATATTGTTTCTCTCCAAATTTTTTACTTTTATATAAATGTTATTATTATATGAAATTCTCTTTAAAACTCAATATATTTAACTTTTTTTTATATGTCAATTAACTTTATTATTATTATTTAGGCTTAATTAGTTCTGATTTATTGGTTTGGTTCATTTTACTTCTCTTATTTTTTTTTTTTTTAATTTAGTCCTCAATTTCTTTTAAATGTTCAAATGAGTATTTTTTGTTAAGTTGACGTTATTGTCAATTGTTCATCGATTTAGAGTGTCATGTATTAGTGTTATTGCCAGTTGTTTTCGATCTAGTTTCTCTATTTAAAATTTTAATTCAAATTTCGTTCTCCTAATTTTTAATACATTTCAATTTTGTCATTTTCAATTTGAAACCAAGTTAGTATTTGTTTAATTATAACTTATATATACATATTAAAATATTTTTTTTGTAATTTATGCATCAAATCACTCTACCTAAACACTTAAATTATTTTACTTTTTACATCTTTCCACTTGAAAATTTTTACACTTTTAAATTTTGTACACTTGATCTTCTCTATTATTTTTTCATTACCATTATTCTTCGGATACTAATATATTTATAGACTTTTAATTTTATGGGTAAATATTATCTATAGTTAAAGACTATATTTTTTATTAAGAATTAATATTTTATTTAATTAGATTTATTACAATTGACTCTTAAGTCTCTCTACTATTTATAATCACCATATAGTATGTGAATAAACACAACAAACACTAAAGCTCATATAAGAGTGTTTTGTATTATTCTCTATATTATCTTTTAAGACATCAGTGTTCATAAGGTTCAAAGATTATTCGCTGCACTTTATTAATCTGACGAGTTGTTGTATCTTGGAAGAGAAGTGCACATGATTTTGTTTTGACATGTGTAATAGGAGCGTTTTCTCTCTAAAAACTACACTATATGTCTCAACCAAGATATTTTTGTTTCTTTCCTTATTTATTTTTATCTATTGTTATAAAGAAAAATTCTTGAATCTGATTAATATTCTTTAATTTATATATATCTTGATATTATTATTTCTTTAATAATAATTATTATATTATTCGTATTTTTATTATTATCAATATTGTTTATTTATTCATTTTGTAACATGTGTATTGTCGATTTTGTGTGTTAGTGAAGTAATAAGATTAGTTATCAAATTAAAATGTTATGATTTTAAAATATAATTAAATATAAAATAAGAAAAGTTATTATATATACCCAATATGAAAATCTTTTTTATTGAAATAGACGTCGTTGATTCAAAAGAAGAAAGAGTTGTCTAGTTTGAAGAATCTCCATCCAAGAAGCTTGACCAAAAGAAACTAACCTACACATGACACCTATCATTACATAACTTTTTCCTTCGTATCCGGTTCCTATTGCTACCCTAATGTGCATTATTTTGAGATGAACAAATATCATTGCTCCATATCTACCCCTGAGACACCCAGAAAAAAAACAAGGGGTGAGTTGAGTGATAGACACTATAATAATTGTTTAATAACATCATCATACAAGAAAGACTCATTGTTGCAGCAGACAAGTTGGAAAAGGAAACCAAAAATATAACCTCCAATAAGATGATTTTGCCGCCATCAATGAACGCCCTAGAATATTTCTCAATTACCTAAGCATTTGCGTCAACTAATTTGATGACTTTTAGCCACCTAACTTGGTTGCAGTAATTGTACCTATTACTGGAGATCGCTTTCAGAGTATTTTATATCCACAAATTTTATAACTAGTATTTCAAAATATAAACACCAACTAACAAATTTCATTAAAATGCTCAAATTTTGTCTCTTAGTAATCCAGATTGTGTGGAGAAGAGCAAAGCACTGTTGTAACCTAGAAACAACCTTAGATACAAAGCATATAACATAACTCTGCAGTAAACAGAAGCATCATCGTATCACCCCTGAAAGATAGATGGGAATAACCGGTTGTGACAGCAATGGATCCATGGATGCCACCAAGTTCAGCAGACCGATGCCATGGATTGGCATATACATAGCAGCAGCATCTCTTGCCTGTCTCGTAGCAGCGGGTGCAGATCTCATACTCGGAATTCGAGGCCGCAAATTTTGGTTTCCTTGCAAATTCTTCTGCTTAAACGCCACTTCCTTGGCGATAATAGCTGTAGCAGTGAAGTTATCGGTGGATCTCAACACCCCTATGCCACACCGTCATGATCAGCTATCAAAACTCAGCAGCAGCGCCTTGATCTGCACGATAATGGCCAATTCCATGCCGACTCTAGGGATCACCGAGAACAAAGACACCATGATGAACCTCATGGCCATGGCCATCCTTGTGGTTACCATGATTGTGAACATCTGCATCCAGTTTGTCACCGGTGTTATCTATGTGTTCTGGGTGGAACATGCTGTCGTCCTGCTCCTCATGGTGATTTTGTTGATGACCATGACCTCTATAGCGGTGAGTATTCCAAAGATTAAGCACTATTTCGAGCTGAAACTTAAGATGAACCAAGACGCACTTCTGCAGTGCTCAAAAGGGTATGCGGAGGAGAGGAACCAAATAGTGAACGAACTCAGAGATCAGCTGATGAAAATTTGGATGATGACCCACACAAGCAGCCCTCAATTTGTTCTTGGAAGGTCAGTGTCTTGTACTGCTTCTGGTGCCTTTTGTCTTCTGAGTACCCTGACATTAGCAGAGGCCATTCTTCGATCTTACTTGATGCCGTGGTCGTTTGATTTTTGCTCCGGTGACTCTGACTACAAGTGGTCCACCATCTTAGTTCTCATAGCTCAGGTTGCGGCAGTGGTGGTGGGTACTATTGCTCCTGCTTTTAGATGGTTCGTGGCCATAACCTACAAGTGCCCAAATGTGAGGAAAAAGACCCGCAAGAGAAGGTTCCAAGTTGAAGGGTACTGGACTACCAAGCTAATCAAAATTAAAGAAAGCCCTCTTGGCTTTCGAATTCGTAACAGGCAGTACAGAAAGCTGTGTCATGATGTAAAAACTCTTGTAATGCGTTTCTGTATCAAACTTCAGGTGGCGATTGTGCTAATGAGTAAAGCCACCGAGTACGTTTCAGTAATCCTCATGTGCTGGATCTTCACATGTGGTGAACAGTACAAGAAGTTGAGAACCAAACTTGTTTCTACTGTCTCGAGCGTTAGCTCGGGAACAGAAGCAAGGTCTGCTCCGAAGCTGGATCTTAGACGTTTTGTTCTGCATCTTGAAGGCGAGGAAGAGTTAGTTGAGGTGATGCTGAAACAGAATCGTGATGCCACTATTCACTGGGTTCAAGTAGGAGAAAAAAAGCAGCCAAAACTTCTCATTGAGTTATTAGAGAAGAAATGTTCTTTCTTGCAGGGATTCAAGGGAGTGGGAGCATTTGACAGTGACGAAGTTCCTTCTTTGCATTGTACACAAGCAGCGTATAGTTGGTCACTTCCTCTGGTGACACTAGCTAGCATTGCAGTGGCACTGCCAAACATCAATAGGGATTCAGTAAAAAAATTGATAAGCACTCTAAATGAAGCACTCCCCTTTGTCAAGTACATAGAAAATAACCTGGACAGAGAAGGAGAATTGTCTAAACTCAGTTCTGCAGCAGAAATTGTTTGGCTTGGAGTTGATCTGTATGACAAGTGGCTTGATGTGGATCTTTGTGAGCTCTCACTTCAAGATAAGAGACCCAAAGAGACACTTGAACAACTAGCCGATGCTGCAAAAGCCAGGTATGAGAAATTTAAAGTCAAATATAAGCACATATGCATGAAGATAAGCCCTTCGTTATGGCCCTACCAAATATCTGCATCTCACACTATGTACAGAATATGCAAAACTGCTCTCTTAAATCAAGAGCTATTAAGAGATAATACAAGTGAGAGGGTCTTTGAAGGACTTACAGCGATGATTTCTGATATAGTGGGTGCATGTCTCAGCAACTTACCTTTCGTTATATCCAACAAGTGTTTGAATAGCACGATTGAAGAGAGAGAGGACACTGTGAGAAATTCAGTTTACATTCTTGGCAAGACCAAGAAGATTATAGAAATGATAGAAAAGAGAGCATTTTCCCATGTCAATTTCTGCCAAGGGACCTACATCGAAGATTGGCGTTTAACGCAGAAGCAAAAAAGTTTTTATCACATTTTTCCATCTTCACTGGAGAATGACATTTCACTGGAGAGCGATTCTCCTACAGATTCTCCTGCTTCAGATGATCTTTGCCTAAATATTGACTAAAAGCCAGAGGCTCTGGTGAATTACATGACTGCTGGAAAAGCTTTTAGATTTGTATAAAGTTTATGTAAAGTAGGAGAGTTTAGGTGTAACAGAAACATTATGAGAAGGGCACAGAAAATCACTAGTTTCTATGGAGTGCCATTCATATGTGTTGAGCATATATCTTCCATCATGTACAGAACACGTAAATTTGGCGTAACATAAGCACATATGCATTGCATCATGTTGAAATGAACGAAAAAATTTCATGAACATGGTTAATCAATCACCATATAAACATTTCATCTTGCAGACTGTGGTTACAATTTGTTTACCATTCAAAACTGGCCAATATATACTAACTAATTAGGGTTATCTGGCTATTGCCAATACTAACTAATTAGGGTTATCTGGCTATTACAAGCGTGTCGTTAACGGATATGGTAAAATTGCAGCTCCTCTGACGTCTCATTGAAAATCATCCTGTTAAATTGTAGCAGTTCGAATACCTTACTTTGATATTGTTTTTCCGTAATCATCCCTTCTTCACATTGTTGTCGACAATGTAATTCTGAGGGCCTAAATGGCTGTTTTTAATATATATTACACATTTTTGAAGAAAAAGTCAGTCTGATTCAGAAGTTTGACCTTTCAGAATATAAACATTATTTGCTTATGTAGACTCATAGAAACCACCGTAAAGACAGGTTTTATCACGTTTGTGTGTATACATTCTTTAAATATGTGTGATATTATATTAGTATAAAATAATGATATTATAATGTTATTAAGTTAATAAATAAAATAAAATTATATTTATTAAAAATAAAGTAAAATACATAAGAAAAAAATGAGAGAATAACCGTTAATAAATAAAGAAAAAAAGAGAAAAAGCATAAATAGACGATTTTATAAAAAGTTGTAAAAATAATGGTCAATTTTCAAAAATTTAATAAATAATTATATTTTAAAAGATAAAATTGATATTTTAAAATGTGGGTACAAAATAGGAGATTCTCTTTGTATATTGTTATAGATATAATTTTGAACTTTAGTATATCTCTATTATATAGGTGATAGCATTGTATTCTTCCGGGCGGAAATTAAAAGTCAACAGTAACAAGTTAGACGATTAAAGAAGAAATCACTATTATATTTTACTTGCAATCAAGATTGACTTCCTGAATTTTCCATGAATTCTATTGGTCTTATCTATTAGGATTAGGGATGTCAACGGAACGGATATGACAGGTAGCAATTCTTTGTACTTTATCTGCTGGATAAATATTCATCCGTACCCGTATCTATATTTGTTGGGTATCCATTATGCGAGTATCCACTTATTTTTTTCATATCCACGAGTATCTGCGGGTATTTACAAAATTATTTTAAAAAATTTAATCATAAATTCAAATAAAATAAAATAAATACATCACTATCATAAATTTTAAATAAAGTTTCATACAAGTCCAAATAATTATAAAAATAAATATAAAATGACGTTCAACACAATCGAAATTCTTTAATTAGTGCTTTGATCAATAAGCTCACTTTCTCCGATTGATTCCTGAAAAATAAAAAAAATAAACAAATAATAAACCTCAACCGTCACTTGTCAAGTATTCTTATTTTGATTCCATCATTTGACAACAAACATACCATAAACCCCACTGTCTATATAGGGTTTGATGTATATGCCCAATTTCAAAGAAAGTAAAGAGAAGAATGTCAAGGGGTGTAATTGGAAGAAGACAACGTACCAATACTCCAATACTTAAAGCTGGAAGAATGAAGACAGAAAACAAGACAAAATGTGCAGCTTAGAAAAAAAAATGTTTTTTACTATATATATAAGGGTATTTTTGTGAATTAAAGTTTAACAGATACGGTTATCCACGGATACAGATGTTATGATACCTGTACCTGCTTCATTAACATGTGAGTATCAAAAATACTCGTACCCACGGGTAGCAGGTATCCATTTTTAATATTCTTTTCCTACCCGTTGCGGATTTCATCCACAGATACCCGCAGGTACGAATTTTTTTGACATCCCTAATTGAGATATCGTATTTTCTAAACTTGGACCTGGTCATGTAGCCTTCTCTGAAAACTATACAAGTTCTTATCTACTACTCATATTCACTATGCTCACTGCCAAGAACTTTTATTTAGTTATTATTGAATCGATGGGAGAACATTACACCCTTGAAGTGCTATTTACTTTAGTTGTGAAAATTTTGGAAGATAATTGTGAAGATGTGATTAACAAGTATTCTTGATTATTGATTTTAGTAGTTCTTAACAAGGTGATCATGGTAAGGATTTTTAAAGATAAAATTCATATTCATTTTAGATCCAAATAATTGAATCAAATTTGGGATCAAAATCCATCTTTTTTTGCAAAATTAGTTTGAATTTTTCTAAAATCCAGATCCAAATATTTAGATCAAGATTTAAATCTATATCCAAATATTTGGATCAAGTTCAAAATTTAAAATACATTTTTTACAAAAGAATTTTAAATTGAATTTTCTAAAATTTGTGTTGTGTAGGCCGACACAATTAAATTTAGTTGAATTTTGGACGTGGGCGACTTGACAGAAGTTTGACACACCGACGCAGTCAAATTTGGTCAAATTATGATTGTGGCCGACTTAGCCAACTTTCAATCGGTCCAACTTGGTTGAATTTCGATCGTGGCCAACTCCGACAAATTTTTGGTTAGGCTTGACTTGGTTGAATTTGGCCAAATTGATACGATCCTATCTAGGAAAAAGTATGATCGTTTCTGAATTTGAATCTTCAAGAGGCACGACACGAATAAATCATAGAAGAATGCGGGATAAGACAAAGATGGAGGATGCCACAATGTAGCAGATTGATAAGTCAAGTTAAGATTCGCCACAAAGATGTTAATTTTTGATAAGAACTGGAAGCCTAAGCTAAGAACAAAGAGAATCCTCTCTTTAATGAAATCAAATTCAATATATGACTAAAAGTGTTTACAATAGTTTTTTGTACCTCCATATATAGGCACATGAGTTTAAGAAAACATAAGAACCTTACAAGAAGGCCATACCAAAACATAACCTAATTTATAAAAGAAACCCCAAAACAAAAAAACATAGAACTTAACTAATTTCTAAAAGAAAACCCAAAGTCCAAAAATATAAACTAATTTCCTAATAACTATCATTCAAAAGTGATATAAGTCATGATCTTCATATATTTTGAATTTCCACTTGCGTTGCTTGTAGTATCAAACTTATTATTTTTTATTCAATTAAACACTAAATTGAACATTTTAAGAAAAATGAAAAACTAAATTGAACTAAAAAATAATAAAAAGAAAGCGAGAATTAAATCAATGTTAACTCTTATTTACATATTTATATAATTTAACTCAGAACCGACAACATTTGATAACTATTTATTTCTTTACAAAATGCATTATAATTATTTATTTCTTTACAACATCATAATTATTTATTTCTTTTAGTTAATAGTGTAAACATCTTTAAGCTGAAATGAGATTATGAAAAAGAAAAACATTAAATATTACAAGATAAACATGTTCTGGTAATATATTTTTTTATTTATTCTAGACGAGTTTTAGTTAAGACCGGAAGGGAAAAAGGATGATTATGAGAATATAAAATTCCTATATTATTTGGTATATAAGTATATAAAAATAAAATCACGATAGGAATAGTTGAGAAAGACAACCAAGGAACGAAGAAGCGATATATTTAGTTTGTTGAAGCAAACACAGCCTTATTGGAGTCGTTAGCAAGAAACCACAGCGTTGATTTTCTTCTATTTTTGGATCACCTTAACGAGGTTTAGTTTTCTCAATCATATACAATCCAATTCGTAAGCCTTAAGGTTGAGTTTCAAAATTTTTTTTAATCGGCCAAGAAATTTCTTCGCTGATAACAAGTAAATTATCAGAACCGCTTTGTATCTCTTTCCCTGCTTTTTTAAGGAAAGATTGTCTGCAATCTGAGGTTTTTCTCTTTTCCTAAATTCAAGTAAGAGTTGATGATCGGAAATTCCATAAAAATAGTTATCTGAAAGTTAGGGCTATTTTTAATTTTATATCATATGGTAAAGATTATTGTTCCGTTGCATACCCTTTTTGTTAAATAAGAATTTTGGGTGTAGGTCCATTCTCAATCTTCATCTTGTATTTTGTGATTATTGCTGTTTGTTATTATTTATTATCTCTAAACATTGCCCCTTTATTATTTATTCATTTATAAACTTTGTTTTCTAATTTATTTATTTTTAGCGATTAACGAATTATGTATCCTTTGTCTGAAGAATGGACGGTGTATCATCTTACTTTTTATTAACTTTCCGTTTGATGGTAATTCCAGGAAGAATGGCGTCAAAGAGCTACTTCAAACAAGAGCACGATCTTGGTATATGATGTATTTTGATTTATATTGTTATTTGTTGGTGAATTGTAGGTGTGTGGAAAGCTGAATAATATAAAAATAAATGATTCATTTTGTGTGTAGAGAAGAGAAGAGCTGAGGCTGCTAGAATCAGGGAGAAATACCCAGACCGTATCCCTGTGAGAACTAGTTCCGATTTTCCTCTGCAACTATCTGTTACTGATGCTGTCTATGTGAATCATATATCTGTGGCACAAGAAGCATCGTTCCTTTATCTGTTTTAACTTTGGCCTTTCAGGATCAATGCTTTTATTTGACTATTTTTCAACGCTATAAATGTTTTCTGATGTTTGAACTTTGTCTTTTATCTGTTGCGTCTTTTATGTCATAATTTGGCAGCGTAACTGAGTAGCACTTTCATGTCATAATTTTGCAACTTTCCATGTTAATAGAAATAAATGCATGTTACTATGTTGCATAATTAGTTAATTGCAGATTTCATATTGGATTCAGTGTTGTGCAGGTGTTCATTATGGTGGTGGTATACTGTTTGGAAGACTAAAAATGTCGTAAAAACAAGTATCGATATCCCAAAGTCATGGTTTGATCAGTTTGGTCTGTTAATTTGTGATTGAATTGGATAGTTTTCAGACAAGAGACATGATAGGTTCAAGATTTGACCATTTCTTCCAGACTGTCTGATCTAGTTTGGTTTTTAGAACATTTTGGAAATATATTGCATGCTAAATTATCTTGTGTTGCATTTTTTTACTAATTTTCTATTATCTCTATACTGAAATCCTTTATTAGAGATTAAATAACCGATTACAGAGTCCACTGAATTATAGAATGAATTCAAATAATTTTACTTACGAAACTGAATATGTGACCTCCGAAGGTTATTTACAACAGTTATGCACGTATGGAGTAGCTTATGCCCTCAAGCTGTTTTATCTGCTGCTTTGAACTAGTTATTCTTCATTATATCTGTCAATGCAGTGAAATTGATGTTCACTTGTCCCTCTACTTGCTGCCTGCTGTATGTGTGATTCTTGAATATATACATCTTGATATACCTCTAGTTATGGTACTAAATTTTCCCCTGATGTGTCTGAAGGTGATTGTGGAGAAGGCAGAAAGAAGTGATATTCCAAGTATTGACAAGAAGAAGTAAGATTTTTTCCATACCTTTAATATAATCTGGAAACATCTACTCATATGTTCTATCTTCTAAAGGAAAAGAAAATGGATGTAGCAAAAATTTTGAAAGAATAGATCATTAGGGAAAGTGGAATGTGAGAAATCATGGTTCTTTTCCTATTAGAAAGAAGATATATGGATCTTCATAAAAAGCTTTTTTTTGACATGACTGCATCCATTACAGGTAAAGTTTGTAGGTTTAGAAGCTTACTCACTCCAATAAATATGTTCTAGTTGATGACCTTCAAAAATTCCACATTGGATTGTGTAGTAAAAGAAATGCTCAAAATGTTCCGCATACCCTTTAAAATTATCATTTAACTTACTCATCAAAGAAAAGATAATTCTAGTATTTGATCATACTCCTGTTTTTGTTTAAATTTTCTAAAATTTGATATGAAATTTTAGCTGCTAAGTACATACGATCAATAGATAGATTGATCAGATTTACTTTTGTGTAAGTACTTATTGACGTGCTAAATTGATTTAAACGTTGTAGTGACTTTGGTTCCACAGTTGAGAAATTTGTTAATATTGGTAAGTTATGAGTTGTATGAATAACTCAGATCATCATAATTTAAGTAGCTAAAGCCATAGTTGCTCCTTCTATTGTATATACATTTCTTATTTTGTGATAATGCCTGAATTATGAATCGGATAAACAGAATTAGAATTGGTTATTTATCTATTTTTAGAAGAATTTAATGTTGTTTGAGTGTTGACAACAAATTGGTGGATTTTGTATCTTCTGCCTGATGATAACAAAGTGATAGAGGGGTCTACTACATATCATTTGTTGTCATATTTCTATTGTCAAATGCTTTCCAGTTGATATTGAAATTTGCTGAGGTGTATAACTGGCAGCCGTCGTATGTCCGATGTTTTTAGTTTTTGACATGAATGAATTATTTGTAGGTACCTTGTACCCGCTGATCTGACAGTTGGACAATTTGTCTATGTTATCCGCAAAAGGATTAAATTAAGTGCAGAAAAGGCAATATTTATCTTTGTGGACAACGTGCTTCCACCTACTGGTAAAATAATATTCTCCAATTGTGTTTTCTTAATTTTGCAATATGATTCTTTAGCCTTCTAATAGAGGGTAGCAGCAGTAGCCTATAAATTTTCTGTGTTTCTCAATTTTTTCAGGAGCAATTATGTCTGCTATATATGAGGAGAAGAAGGAAGAGGATGGTTTTCTTTATGTTACATACAGTGGGGAGAACACCTTTGGGGATCTGACTTCTCACTAGCATTCTAAAGATTGGCACAATAATAATCTGATAATGATTGCTTCGTCATTGACCAGTCTCATAAATTTGTATCGGTACTCGATATCAAACGACATTGCTCTCAATACTATGTACAGCTGTATATAAATTCTAAGAAGAACCTGTTAATGTTAAAAGTTTCCTCCTTTTCATTATTGCAACTCTTTTATCGGTTGTTCATTTTGCTTATCTGGGATGTTTGTGTTAATTATGCATTGTTAGTTTCTAGTAGTTTAGTGTTTCGATCAGGGAATGTAGAGATAAGACTCATTTGAACGAAATCTTTTGTACAGATTTATAGGAGAGAAAAAATAAAATAATTTTTTAGAGTTAAACTTTAGTTTATGTATAAATAGAATTTTCTTTGCATAAATCTTCTAAATTTTTATATTTTAGTGAACCAAAGAAATTGGAAAGGGCTTGAGGTAGGGAACTGAAGTTCTTAAGAAATCTGGAATCTCAATTGTAGACCTGTCACATTTTTCATCGTGAAGGCAACTGATTTTTAAGTCTTTTCACCAGATCACAATGATGCTGAACTTGAACCAGTTCTTCTTTCTCTGGGAAAAGATGGTTGTAACTCGAGTAATCACGTGCCTTGATGCATGTATATATTACAAGAGACAAGGGAATTAAAACCAAAGAAAAAGACTGAAACAAGCTACCACTGACTATGAAGCGTAGGACCCACGTTGAAGTTGCAATATATCCACAGGAGGAGGATCTTGAATAATATAAACCAGATACTCTTGATTTAACGGTCGGTTAATGTTTTAGCAATAATTCTTTTAAAAGCCACAATAATTCCCACCAAAAGTTACTTTTGGTTCAGTGGTGGATATTGTTTACGTGAGCGATGAACTTAAACAATGAACCTCACTTTATATTAGTTGAAATTGCTGGAAAGAAAAATCGATAGGTGTTATTATTTTTTATTTTCTTCCTCATTCACAAAACAATCCCTATTCATTACATTCTCGTGACAAGGATACGATGTGTCTGCTTTGATACCCAACGTGATATGAGAATATAAGAAAAATTTGATGTTAAGAAATTGTATCCATTTAATATGTTAGCAACTTGAAGTTTACTTCAACTGGGTGGCATTTGTTTGTGCAGGATAAACCGTAGCTTCAAGCACATATCATGGATTATGCATAGTATATGAAAATATGAAGGCTGAGTGCAAGAAGAGAAGAAAATACAAATAATTTATAAGATTTTTCAGTTATTCACTCAAATTCCCTTTTTTGCTGCTTGTTTAATAAGTAGATTGATGTTTATCCTTTCATTACTACTGAATCTAACACTCCAGGATCACCACCTCCTCTCCATATTGTTACACTCGTTTGGACATTCATCAATGTGGCCTATACCGTTACTATCCTGATATGAAATTATTCGATCCTTTCTAATGATATTGTTGACTTTCAACAAACATAAAGCATGAACCCATGACGTTGGTTGCATTCAAATATCGGTAAAACATTAATGGTAATGCCATAACCAAACCACAGACTTAGCGGTAAGAAAATAAATATAATCCTGACGGGGCAATATTTCAAATAATATTAAAACCAAAAATGGAAGGCTGAAAATGACAACTCTCCTACTAAACTAAATTATAGTGACCACATGCTCCTCAACAAAATCAATTATTGCTACAGTTGACAATGAAGGGGTTGATAAATTTGATCAATTGAGATGTTCGGATCCCTAGCTTCAGATCAACCTCACCACCACCCAACCAAAAGAAATCTGGAGTTAGCTTTACAATTGCCTCATCCAAAATCACCTGAAATGATCCAAAATATATAATCAGCCAAGGAGCAAGTTGAGTGCATCAATACACAAGCCATCATGCCATCTATACAGTAAAAGAGAAAGAAATAATATTTTGAATATATTGGAACAGAAAAAATGCTTTAATTAATTAGTGGACAGGGTATGCCTCAGCACTTGTTCAAGGACAAAATGTTCAGTTTTATTAATTCCAATCTGGTTAATTGTTCATGTATATTCCCTGAGGCCAAGTTTATGTGTTGACCATACTAGTTTATTTTACATCAGTGTTATTTACTAGAGTGTGACGCATTTACTTGTGTTATTTGTTTATTAGTTGAACGTAGTAAGGTCTATAGAATATCAATTTCAATGACGATATCAAGTGTATGACTATTAGATAAAATCATAACATCATTTTAAATGCCGTTAGTCAAGTACAATTGTCAATTGAGACAATAACAATAAATAAAGATGTTGATAAGCGTGAGTAATCTTAAATGAGATTGGCCCCTCCCATGTAATGGTGATGATGTCTTTGAACCTCTTCATCAAGACTGCAAAATATATAACTGTGCCCAGAAGAATCAATATGAAATATTGATCTTATTTGTTATGCTAAGTCAACTTAAACATTTTTCGTAGGCATAGGAGAAACTATGCCTCTCATAGGGGAATACGCGGAAGGGAATTCAGTTAGAATTTGTGACTGGAAGAGATATAGGCTCGCAAAATGCCTAGGTGATCGTTTTCTTTGTCTGCATTTCCATTTCGCTTTGGTAATCAGCTACAGAACTGATATTTCCATCTTCCTACCATAATACTGCGTATCCACTTCCTTGTTTCTTGAGTATCTACCAGACATAATTTATGCCTTGTGTTCAAATGGGATATCTAAGATGTAAGGTACCAAATTACACTATAACATCACACAAGGAATTGGGTTGAATCACAACAGTTGTGGTGTTTCGCCAATTTCATGCTGTTTGAAGTATCAATATGGAATTCTAGTACCAATGCAACAAAAAATCCATACAGCCACGCACTTCAAATAGATTGAAATTGTAGTTTAAACTTGCAAAAAGAATTTTAGGGTAGGTGATAATAGAAGTCTGACTTGGACATACAAAACCCTAGCCATAATTTAGAAATGAACACCTGAGATAATGTGAAGAACAACCTTCCCCAACAGTTGGCACTATGGCAAGATAAGTAGAGCTACATAAATCAGTGCATTTGTGATTTGTTCTTGGAGACTGCTCTCTTGATGTGAAAACCATAAAGTTGTGCTAAGGTTTATAGACAATCAATACTTAGAGTCAACTATTAACCACATCCTAAAAATTACATATTTTCTCCTGTCAATGTGGACTTTGTTTTCAGATACAATGGCACAGAGAGAGAGAGAGAGAGAAATTTTTGGAGTTACAAAACAGTGAAACTGCTTGAAAAAGATGGACCCTCTACCAATATGTTAGGGTAAAGCAAAAGAAGCTGCTCACTATTGTCGACAACCTAAAAGCACGTCTATGTCCTAGTCCAAGACATTGGCCGAACATGGCAACCACATATCAGTAAAAGTCTATGTCAACATAGCATGCAATAATCAATACCATGACTGTGAGGAGATCATGAATCACAAAAGAGCAAACCAGAAAACAAATCCATTTCAATTTTTATGCTATTTTACCAACTGATCCTTGTCTGTATCAATCATCAATTCATGTGCGGATATGCATGACAAAAAAATGTTGAATACTACCCTAAACAGTGTGAATAAGCACTTATTTTGGGTTTATTATCATGATGAAATATTTGAGTGTCTATATATCACAAGAACCCTATACTACTCCACATGTCCAGTCTTACCGGAATATCTGTTTTCATGCCAATACAAGTCACTGCATTGTGCCCATATCCAGTTAATTCCATTGATGTCTCCTCAGGAGCTAGCCTCACTGCATAATTAATAATAAATTAACAACCACTATTTCCTACCAAGCAATAGCAAGTTATAGATATCATTAACAAACACTTAAAAATTATTGGAAAATAAAGAATAAGAAAATTGTCCATGAATATTTAACGAAAGGGATAAAAGAGAAAAGATTAACCAAGGGAGACAGCATTACCACATGGGCACATATTATAAATAAAAGAGACTTTCAAGTGGAGAAAATATATTTCAGGAAAGTGATTCTACGAAGTGATGATTATCAAAAGTGTGGATTGCCTTTCACTTCGTCTTAAACTTTCCTTCTTATATCTAGTGGTAAGAATTTCAATGTAACAGACATTAAATGGTCGAATGTTTCTGGCCCAGCTCCCATGCAAATCTCATCAACTGCAGTTTGCAGAAGTTCAATGTAGAAAATTGAGATGATGCAGTACATTAAAGACTATTTCAATGCTTGTGAATATTTACTTCATCTCTTGCCGGGGAGCACTTAAAATTGCCTGATGGTCTCAAAACTAAACATTAAGTTTCATGCATTGAACTTGACAGCTCTCGTGCACCAACATAGACCCACACACTACTAAGTTAAAGAATTTAAACCTTAGCAGTGTTCTAATTACGCCAACAACCTATCACACAAATCTAAGAATTGCTTCAACACAGTCCTGCCCAACAACTCATTCCGACCATCCAATGCCTTAAGAGAATATTTTAAATTTCACTTCTAAAAAAATCCAACCAATTTGGAATCATTCCTGTTGGAAGTCTCATATTGATTAGAGATAAGATCAGTTTAAAGTATATAAGTAGGTGTAAACCTCAACTTACACATCAGTTTTGTACATAGAGTTAAGCTTAAAGTCTGCTACTTGACAAATACCTTCAATTACATTTATCATTTTAAAATTATACGCAGCTTTGGTCGCTGTACTCAATTCTGAATTATTTTAAACTTTTAGTAAGTCGAAAAATCTACACTATAAACTGTTGCAAACAAGTAATTGCCTATCCCATTTCCCACCAATTCATTATTTCTCCTTCACGACTTCAAAGAATCATACTCATAGTTAGCGGGGAATCTTCTTAAACCAACTCTACCTTAAAATTCCTTCATTAAATTGTCAACTAGAACAGCTAAGATGTCAAAAAAGTTGTCGATTTCGCAAATACACCAACCAATTGGACAGTGTTTGATATGGAAAACACGAGAGTCTCCACATTGATGTTTCCAATATATTTAGTTTAGTCGCAACTCACAACCATTCGTCCGCAAACGAATAGAATTCTCAATGTCACAATGTTAAACTGGAATTCATTCAACGCTATAATAATTAAAGAATAGTCCATCACTCGGGAACTTCTTACTGTTGAATTTCTTCTTCGCAATACTTCCATTGTTGAGCGAATACAGAAAATTCTTGACAGCTTCGGCGTTGAAACGAGCCGTGTACTGAAACAAACGATCTCCATAAGCAAGCAGTGGGAGAGTTAAGTGAAGCAGGTAGTGAGAGGAAGAGAGTGGGAACCTGAACGACAACGACGTAATACTTGGAATTATTGCGGTTGGTGCAATCGACGACGTTAGCAGGGGCTTGCGTATTAACGAGAACGATGCTTTTGCAGAGATGGTGGATTGAAGCGGCGGAGAGGGCGTCGCGACGGGCTTCGAGAGGCCAATCGTAGTAATCAGAAGGGACTCTCTTAAAGGAGAATTCGGGAACACCGTTGCTGCGCAAAATGGAGGAGAGGCGAGCCACGGTGTCGGTGACAGCGTCGTCAACGGTGTCGTTTTGAGAGGGCGATGAAGGAATATAGGAATGCTCGAGTTTGGATATGCGTTGCAAGAGCTGGGTTTGGACTCGCTCCAGCTCCACAAGGGCTTCCCCCATTCTCACCCAAAAGCTGCGTTTTCGGCAATCTTTCTTTTGCTGCTTCACCAATGGTTGCTCTTTCGTTACTCGTTGTTGCCCCCACTGCTCCGTCCCATTTCTGTGGGATTCCTATAAGAAAAATAAAACTAATATAGCAAGGCTTTATGTAAATTTAAAATATTAATATAAATTAAATTGTACACTTATTCTTCTTTCTTATAATTCAATAAATTCAAAATATTTAAATTTATATAAATGATTTTAATCAATCAAAATTTAAATTATAATTTTACAAAAATAAGAAAATAAATTATTAAATTGTAACTTTGTTAATTTAAAAAAAAATCAGTTTTGACACATCGGTTATTATTATATTAAATATATATATATATATATATATATATATATATATATATAAATTATAGAAAATATATATTATTATGAGAAAAAACGATTGCACTATCAATGTATTACATCGACAATTAACTAGAGACACCAAACGTACGTAAAAAATGTGTAGTAATATGTTTGTATATAATATGTTAAAATTTAAATATGGCTCTCTTTGTCATACATAAATTTATGTCTAACCTAGATAAGACAAATGTAAAAATTAAAATTTAGGTCTCATGAAAGAGGGTGAACGTACATGGCTTAAAAAAACTTTAGTCTTTTCGATTTTCACTCTCTCTTTCACAGAAAATACAAAGCGAATAAGCCTCTCGTTCGACTTTCAGACATGACTAACTCGGCTTGATCTTCAGTCACGATTTTAATAATGGGCAACTCGATAATAATATATTGACAATTTATCCTTTTGGTCCGATAGGCCAATCTGCAGGTCCACCAAAAAACACAAGACATGTTAAGATATTGAGCCCGTTGTCCTGCAAATGCTTGACTCGCATAGTCTACAACTCGCCCGAGCCAGTCTGTCGCCCGAATAAAAAGAAAAAAAATATGTACTTTTGTATATCAGTTACTTTCCTTTTGGACTTCTGTATGAATATTCCAAATTATTGTATGAGTGGAAAAGACAAATATTATGTATGTTTGAATATACTAAAATTTAAAGAATACATTGTGTATATCAAAGTACGAATATGAATATAATAAAAATGTTGAATTATCAATTTATCATCAAAGTCTCAAAAGTCTTTACTTAATTTTGTGAACTTGTTAAAGTTTATCAATTTGTTGAACATTACAAGTTTTATCATAACAATTAAAAAAATAAAAAGAATTGATCTACGAGTTTGTAATTATGCGAGAGGGCTAACACTTAAGCAGAACAAGTCTACATGGACCAGATTGACCCGTATTATCACTCCTAATTTATCCTCAAAATTTTTACAATTTTGAAGAAATTAAATTTTAAGGATATCCCTGCAAATCGAATTTTACATTCACCCCCAAATCAGCACATTTGAAGAAAATTTTTTCTCAACATCCATCACTCTAAATCAGTAAAATTGATAAATTCTTTCTTGCGATTATAACCAAGGAAACTATACATCAATCTATATAATTTCTTGGAGACAAGAGATTTACTTTACAAGTGAAAATTAGAGACAATTTAGTAATGATGTGACTAACTTAGAATTAATGTAATTGATAAAGTAAATGTAAACAAAATGTTTAAATATTTTGAAGAGCATAAAATCCAAAAATTCTGAATATATAATATAAGTTTATGACCATATCATGTATTATATATTTTTGTACACGATCTATTTAATATTATTTATTTCTACTAATAAATATTTTTTTTTTTCATTTTAACATGAACAAACTAAATCCACCCACTTTAAAAAAAATGTAAACCAATTCAAAAGTGCAGGAAATAAAACTAATTTTGAGAAAAAAATATAAACTAAAATATACATTTTCTCTATGATATTTTGCAGTTAACTTGATAGTTAAACTATAAACACGCACTTTTAGTTCAATGATTTAGTTCGTACACTTTCTATTCACAACTTACATAGTTTATAAAATTCAACCCGTTTATAAAGATTCAGCTAATTTATCAATTATTTTTACCAAACACAATTTGTAAAAACATTCAACGATATATATATATATATATATATATATATATATATATGTATATATATATATATATATATATATATATATATATATATATATATATATATATATATATATATATATATATATAT
>Ga0099822_1003752_pt1 | contig 19602 bp, 10 predicted proteins | sample CowpeawhiteBW_FD_76839 | JGI IMG/M metagenome (GOLD analysis project Ga0099822, IMG submission 76839) | Root nodule microbial communities of legume samples collected from California USA - Cow pea white BW | ecosystem: Host-associated > Plants > Roots > Nodule | place: USA: California | collected...
TAAAAGCATGTTTTCTTATACCTAACCACCAACCACAGCGAGCCATTTCTTATATATATATATATATATATATATATATATATATATATATATATATATATATATATATATATTAAAAGCATGAGTTTTGTATAGCTTACCACCAACCACAACGAACCATTTATTATATCTATATTAAGCATGCGTTTCTTATAGCTAACCACCAACCACAAACCAATTCTTATATCTATATTAAAAGCATGTGTTTCTTATAGCTAACCACAACGAACCCGTTCAAGAATGGACACCAAGACACCAAAAAAAATCCAATACGCATAAATATTCAACTCATCGCTGCAGCAATTCACCACTTTCAAACCCACTTTAACTCACCGCTGCACCACGTCCAAACTTCGGAACCCACTTCAACTCGTTGCTGCTCCAACAACGATGGCTCCTCCTCCCGCTGTCGTGAAGTCGTTCACCAACCAAAACGCGTATGAGTTCCTACCACACAAATGCAGATCAGGGAAATGGAATAGATTCCAAAAAAAAAAAGAACCGGTTAAATAGGATGGTACAATGGGTTGGAATCAGATCCAGAAAAATGTTAACAGGTTCCATTCTAGCTGCGAAAACAACCACAAAAATAGATCTGATTCCAGAAACAAATATGGATTCACCACTACGTCAACACTGGACTACTGCACTGTGAACTGTCCGACGAGCCGTCAACCTCCTCGTGTTGGCCACCGTCCGTCTTCTCAACAACCAATGGTGATGGAAAGGTACCAAGTGCATCATAGTATTCAAATGAATATAAAGAAACGAAAGATGCAAGACAATGGTATTCAAACGAAGAGAAAGAAAGGAAAAATGCATGGGAGTGGTAGGGAAAAAGCTCACCTCCTACAGCTGAAGTGCACACTGTCCGCGAGAGTCCCAAAGTTCTTCCCAATTCATACAAATATAATACACCAATTGTGTTCAAACTTATTAATGATAATCGAATGCTTCATTCAAGACGCTCAATGGTCAAAACAGGTAAGGAATCTATCTTGTTCATGCATCAGGAATCTGAATCTGCATTGTACTTCTCTTCGTTTGAATTACACAACTCCTGGAAAGCCATGGTTAATTTATTTGAAATAAAATATTGAGGGTAATTATGTAAAATGGCCCTGGATCACTCTAATATCTTCATCTCAGAGGGATGCGAGCAATCCATTGATCCCTCAAATCATCGCTCTGCATCGCTTCCGTATCTTTGGAAAAGAACACGAATAATCTTGCAAATCAACGCTTGCCATTCTTTTTCTTTTTGAATAGTAAATTCATGGAAAATAACACACGCTTAAAGATGAACTCTTTGATAGTTTACCAAATGTTGAGTTTAAAGAACATTATGTGTCCATGTGTGCTCTTCTCTCCTCCTCCCCAAACTCCTCACAACTTCTCCTTGTAGTTGCCACTGCTTCCTCTCTTTTAAATCACATTATCCCTCTCAAAAACAAAATAATGCAACAAAACAATGTGAATCTTAGTGGAATCAAGAAAATGGGTGGAACTCCGATTATTTAGAATTACTCCTGCATTTGAAAAAGGCTTTTAAGGAACCAAGTAGCTTTGAGAAATTCCATTACGATCATTTCATCTCTTCTAATACAATTAATATGATTCGAAAATCTGGAATAATGCTTGATGTAATGACCGATTCATGGAGAACATACTTTTGTCTATTGGAAAACCTCACAACTATAAACAACTTTTTTGTTTTATTTTTTTTATTTTCTTTATTGTAACGGATGATATGGACTTGGCATACTACAAGAAACTCTTAAATAATGACTAATTTTAGTGATAAAAAATAATTAATCACTATAGTGACTAATTTTGATTACAATTTATAAACGAAAAAGTATTGATAGCTAAAATAATTACTAAATTGGTCACCACAGTAAATTAGTCTCTAAATTAATTATTAATATTAGTTATCAAGGTTTTGATCACCAATTTATAAACTATTTTAGTTACCAATAATTTTTTAATTTATAAATTAATTTTAAATTGGTCATTATGATTAATTATTTTTTTTATTAAAATTTATTATTATTTAACAATTTTGACATAATATCATTTCGAAATGTCTATTATAGACGAATTGCAATGGATGTGATGCATGAATCATACTTACAAATCGAAAGGATGACCGCGAATTTATTGTGCAACATGAATAAAAAAAATAGAATAACTTTCATATTTACATAAACCCCAAAATAACCCTATCCTCATTTAAAATTAAAACTGCACCATCTCCTAAACTACCTTTTCCATAACAACAAACAAGAGTTAATCATGCTTAATAATACTAATATTAATTATAATGTTAAAATTTTATAATATTAATTACCAAGTTTAATAATTGTGAAAGAATAGTAGTAAGATTGATAATAATAATAATATTATTATTATTAATAATAGTAACAATGATATGAATGGTAATATTATTAAGGGTTAAATATGTTTTTGTCTCTTAACTTTTTAGTAAATTTTAGAATTAGTTCGTTTCGAAACTTTGGACCAATTTAGTCCTTTATCTTTCGAAATACGTAAATTTAGTCATTTTAATCAAATTTTATTAAGTTTATTTGACATTTCAAGCGTGTTTCGTAATATTATTTGATTTAACATTAAAGCAAAAATGTATCAAACAGTATAAACAACTCAAATACAATCCTAAAATGTGTACGAAAGATTAAATAAACCTAACAAAATTGGATTAAAAGGACTAAATCCACGTATTTTAAAAGATAGAGGACTAAATATGTCCAAAGTTTTAAAATAGACTAATTTCAAGATTCACGAGAAATTAAGAACAAAAACATATTTAATTATATTATTAATTACTTTTATTAGTAATAACAATAATAATAATAACCATAATAATAATTATATTAATAACATCATTAATATTTTTTATTTTTTATTCATTTTAAACATAACGACAATATAGTAATCAATACGTTTTATCTACTAAAACATTTCTTTTACCCATCACATCAGTTAAATTATTCATAAAGTTTTATATTATAGATTTCTACTTCAAAATTTTCGTCCATTTCTTAAAACAAAAAACATCACAGTTTATTAAGCATTCCAAACCTGTTCAACTTTTGTGTAAAGGAGTGAAAAAGAGTGGTATGTGACATAATAAATTCGAGTTTATAAGACAATAATTTCTAGGCACGTTTTCCATAAAGGAGAAAGAAAATTGAGTTACTTAAAAGTTGTTCTTTCAAGTTAGCGACCACAAGTCCAAACAAAACCATCAAAATCGTTAAAGCTGTTCTGTAAATATTCCCATTATTTAAATATGAAGTATATATTACTGTATATAATTAATTTATATTTTGCTTTATACTCATATTTTTATTTTTATAAACAAAGTGACCCTATTCTTTTTTGACTGAATGCTTTTAAAGAAATCTCATTATTTAAACATTAATAATCGTACTGTACACAATTAATTAATTTTATTTATTATTTTTTATATAATTAGGTGAAAAGCACTTTTTTAAAATTAATGTTAATAAGCGGTTGTCAAAAAGAAAAAAAAAGGCGTGGAGAATGACGCTGTTTACCAACCCACGGCAGCATCAAGTAATAGGGCACGCTGATCCGCAATTGAAAATACCGTCGCTATTTTCATGTTTCGCGAATATACCAAACATCTTCACGAATATTCCATATACGTAAAATAAATATTTTAAATTCAATCAATATATAATTAATTTTTTTTTTGAAAAAATACAATTATATATATATATATTTTTTTTTTTGTTTAGATATTTATATATTTATTTTACAAACTAATTTAAAAATAAAGAAAGCAAAACAATATATTATTTAATTAAATATAACTTTAACTGTTTTCGGAACATTCTATCAAGACATTTCTTTATATTGTCAAAGAGAACATTGATCAGAATACCTCTTTTTTTTTCTTTTTTTATAAAAGTTGAAAAAGAATAAAAGTAGATCATTTATTTTTTCTTAAAACGAATTTTTGAGAACGAATTAAGTCTAATTCCTTTTTAATACGACATTAAAATCTTTTTGATGTTAATATTAAGCCTTATCTACATAATGTGTTAATGACGTTATTACGTAATAAATAAAATATAAAATACGAATATTTTATACGAGTTAAGTTAAATATTGTTTTTTTTTATCACTAAATATCTTACTCAATTCACACTAGATTATTTCAATTTAATAAAAGATTACAAAATCCAAGTTTTTTTTTTTATATTAAGAGTGAATTAAATGCAAATCATTTGTAACGTTAAATCCTAATAATCATTTAAAAATCTGAATCTAATCGAATATTAATATATTCTTATAAATATTTTTTATTTTCAATATATTATAAATAAGTCCAACTAAGACTTTTGAACGAAATATTGTAAAAACAATAACTTTTTTCATTAATCTATTTAAATTAAATTATTTATGTATTTCCTTTTTCTTCTCATCTTCTCGTGGTTACTCGTAAACTTCTCTCAGGATTCACGTGCTACCTTTTTTTTTTTTCCATTAAAGTGAAAAAAAAAAAAAGAGAGACTCTACTAGACTAATGCTAACAGTTGGCCAACCAACTTCTATTTATAAATACGAACCAAACCACACATGACAGACTAAACAGGCACACAGTTCGGTCTTTTTAGGTTACCTCTGTGACATTTGTGTTGTTAGTTGCGGCTGACACCGAGAAACGAAAAGGTATGAACTCGTTGTTTGTGTAACGTCGTAGTACTGTGACGTTTATTTCATAGTATGAATGGTTATCAGTGTATTTGAATTTTGTGCATCTAGATTTGCCATTGAATATGATAGGAAAAACGAAAAAGGAAAAAGAACCATGACCCAGATGGGTAATGAATGATTCTTTGTGTATGTGAATGATTTTTGTATTTGGTTTTGCCATTGAATCTGAATCTGATAGGAAAAAAGAAGGGAGGAAGCGCAGATGGGTAGCTCAGGTTTCTCATGGAAATTGGCGGATCATCCAAAGCTCCCTAAGGGGAAGACTGTGGCTGTGGTGGTGTTGGATGGTTGGGGAGAGGCCAACCCCAACGAGTACAACTGCATCGCTACCGCTGAGACACCCTGCATGGATTCTCTTAAAAAGGTTCAATTTTTGCACGTTTTTGGATCTAATCTTTGATTATACATTTCAAAGATCTGTTATTATTTAACCGATGGGGTTGGGTGTAGCAATAGTGACTGGTCCTTTACAAAGTGACGAACCAAGGTTCGAATCTACGTTGGATGAGGTGTTCTTGTGTAGTATATGATAGTTTTAAGGGTTGCCTCCAAAGAAAGATACCTGTCAGGAGGCGAAAAAAGATCTTTCTTTTTGGGTTGGAGGACATTAATCAGGAGTTTTTTCGTGTTACAGGGTGCCCCTGAAAAATGGAGATTGGTTAGGGCTCACGGTACCGCTGTAGGCCTTCCAACAGAAGATGACATGGGCAATAGTGAAGTTGGTCACAATGCCCTTGGAGCTGGTCGCATATTTGCTCAGGGGTAAACTGAAACTAGCCTCTCTTTTTCATCTATTTAGCGCCATGTATTTGTTACTACCAAGGTTTTGAACTGAGGTTGCGTGCTGTAGTTTTTTTTTTTATTATTATTGTCATAAATTACGACAGATCTACTAATTGATGTGATCATGAACTGCATGTGGGTTCTTTTAAACTAATTTACGTTTACTTTGTTCTGCTTGTGAACATTTGTATTTGTTTAGTTGTGCCTGCATTTTTTATGTCATGGACTGAACAACATATTGCTTTGGTCTGCATTGTTTCTTAGATGATCATAGATGTATGTGATCAATAGGGTTAAATATGCTCCAGACACTTCTATACTCTTGTTTTAGGATGTAATACAACAATCAACAACATGGTTGCGGTTTTTTCTTGTTGTGTATCGCTTTTCCCAAGGAATTTGTATCAAGTTTTGGTTCACAATGTTTAGTTAGTAATTCAGATGATTTCTTCAGTGGAGTTGGAATTTATATTTGTTGCTTACTACGAGCTATACTATTGAGTCACTTTTTCTTGCTTCAAAATTATTTCTAGCATGTTTGATGATTGAGACATCTTGATCTGTGATTGTTCATTTTAGTGCCAAGCTTGTCGACCTTGCTCTGGCCTCTGGAAAAATTTTTGAAGGAGAAGGTTTCAATTACATAAAGGAAAGTTTTGCAAATGGCACATTGCATCTCATTGGGTTACTGAGTGACGGTGGAGTTCACTCCAGACTTGATCAGTTGCAGGTACTTGGGGTTGGAGCTGTTTTTGTTTTTTGTGTATACAACTCAATCTTTCTAATTCGCTATTTTTATACAGTTGTTGCTTAAAGGAGTTGGTGAGCGAGGTGTTAAAAGAGTCCGTGTCCATATTCTTACAGATGGCCGTGATGTTTTGGATGGCTCAAGTATAGGGTTTGTCGAAACCCTTGAAAATGATCTTGCAAAATTGCGGGAGAAGGGAATTGATGCTAAGATAGCATCAGGTGGAGGTCGTATGAATGTCACAATGGACCGCTATGAGGTATAATTACTTAGAAATGGCCTTCAATTTGGGGTGCCTGATTGCATATGTTGATTGTTTCTTCATTTAACTTCTCGCTAAATTTGATAATGTTTTGGTCAATTATATTATTCATTAGATGTACTCTGACCATGATGGGGTCACTTCAAATTTTGCTTTGTATTTTATCATCTTATGCTGCTCATAACAAGTCTGTCACTGATTTTACTGGGTTGTACTCCAACCAATTTTTTTCTGTCTATTGAGATTTATTGTTGCAGTGCCATATTACCTCTGTAATTTGACAAGGAAAAACAAAATAAATTGCTTTTAAATCTTTTATTATTTAATTTCTTTTAGTTGCAAATTCATAGTAACAAAAGTGCCTTTTTATGGTTAACTTGCATTTCAATTTCATACTGTTCTATACAGTAAATAGATATGGATGACTTGATCTTTTTCTTCTTTTCTTGTTTGTGTATTTCTATTACTTATGATTCACTGTTTTCAAAAAAACTGCAGAATGATTGGAATGTTGTGAAACGAGGATGGGATGCTCAAGTTCTTGGTGAAGCCCCTCATAAGTTTAAAAGTGCTCTTGAAGCTGTTAAGACGCTGAGGGCAGAACCAAAGGCCAATGACCAGTATCTGCCTCCTTTTGTTATTGTTGATGACAATGGGAAACCTGTTGGTCCAATAGTCGATGGTGATGCTGTTGTTACATTCAATTTCCGGGCGGATCGTATGGTCATGATTGCAAAGTCTCTTGAATATGAAAATTTTGACAAATTTGATAGAGTTCGTGTTCCTAAAATCCGGTATGCTGGAATGCTTGAATATGATGGTGAACTGAAACTTCCAAGACATTACCTTGTTTCTCCGCCCGAGATTGATAGGACTTCTGGTGAATATTTGGTGAAAAATGGTATTCGGACTTTTGCTTGCAGGTAAATTTTCTCTGTTCAAATCATTAATAGGGTTTTTCGTAATATAGTAATTTATGGAAATCCATAATAGTTCTACCTGCTTATTTTGTTCTTGATGGTGAATGATGGAACTGTCATACATGAGAAGTCACTATATTGTTTACCCAATCTAGGGAACAAATGTTTCTCATTTGAGAGTCCTTTACAATGTTTACCTTATGTGATCTTCATTGTCTAGTACTTACCTGTTACATGATAGCCATCACAGTCACAAGTGTCAATTTTTTTGTCAACAGTGAGACTGTTAAATTTGGTCACGTCACATTCTTCTGGAATGGAAACCGGTCTGGGTATTTTAATGCAGACTTGGAGGAATATGTGGAAATTCCTAGTGACTCTGGTATTACATTCAATGAACAACCAAAAATGAAGGCATTGCAAATTGCTGAAAAGGCTAGGGATGCTATTCTTAGCAAGAAATTTGATCAGGTAATTAAATGGTTTATCAGGTGATTTTCGGGAATCATGGTCTGTTATTTACTCTTTTATTTTATCTGCTGTGTAGGTACGTGTCAACCTGCCAAACGGTGACATGGTGGGGCATACCGGTGACATCGAAGCAACAGTTGTGGCTTGCAAGGCTGCTGATGAGGCTGTGAAGGTATGATTTTATGTGTTTCTTACAAGGATTTGGTGCAAATCTAATCTTATATAGGAATGAATCTTGTGTGATTTAAATGAGCAATTAAGAACTAGGTTATGTTAAGAACTAAAATTAGAGGATCCAAGTTCCTTTATTAAATTATTTTGGAAGATTGTTTGGTCAACTAAGGGATTCAGATCATCACCTCTACCTATCTCCTTTGATATGAAATATAATTTCTTTACCCATTTCTTGTGTCAAGCATTCACAATTGCTATTCTATCATATTTTCACAATTTGTCTTTTTTTTTGTCATTTATTAAGCTTTTTGTTTACTTATGTAAATGCACAGATTATTCTTGATGCAATAGAGCAAGTGGGTGGAATCTATGTTGTCACAGCTGACCATGGAAATGCAGAGGATATGGTGAAGAGGGATAAATCTGGAAAGCCACTTCTAAGCAAGGAGGGAAAAATCCAGATTCTTACTTCTCATACTCTTGAGCCTGTAAGTTTTACAAATTATATCAGTCACTGATAATAACAAGTTCACATGAATTGCAATATTCTCTACTTTCAAAGAGCTTTGGATAACTTGTGGAATCTCCACAAATACAATTACAAAGTGAAATGAAACTCTTTGAATGAATCATAATTTTGGTTCAAAATCTCATACTTTTTCTTGGTGCTGGTTAAGGTGCCAATTGCTATTGGAGGTCCTGGATTGATCCCTGGTGCCAGATTCCGCAATGATGTTCCATCAGGTGGATTGGCCAACGTTGCTGCAACTGTGATGAATCTTCATGGATTTGAGGCTCCCAGCGACTATGAGACAACTCTCATAGAAGTAGCAGATAAATAGGAACAACCAATGGAAGAGTTAGTATATTTTGCAAAAATACAGGGAATGCTGTTGATTATACAGCTCAAATAATTGAAAGTTTTCTTCCCTCCACATACATCATATGTGAGCTGGTTTTGTTCTTTTCAAGAGTTTCCATTTTCAGTCTGCAGATGACAGCACAGTACCAACTAATTATTGCCATTTTGACACTTATTGTGCTGAATTACATTTGAATCAGGAATTTTGCTTGGTCGTATCTCTATATAATGCTTTTAATTAGCAATATGATAAATACCAATATAGTTGTGTTTATCCATATTAAACATTTGATTTGATCAAGTAATGGTAGCCATTTACACGCTGAGAAACATTTACAAAAAATTACCATTAGTTAAGGATCATTTTTATATATAACATTAACCACTTACAGAAGTATTACTGCGATTTAGTAAAATTTTGAAATAGGATCTTATAATAGATTGACCATTACAAATAGGTTAGTTAACAACGATTTAGAATTTATTGGTTACAACCGTCATCATAAAGAGTATACTTTGAGTTTGAGAGAATTTTTATACACACAAGAAAATTATTCTTTGATTAAACACCTATGGTGGTGATGAAGGGAATCCAATACCATTAATTTTATTTAGACTATTGTAATGCGTTGAACCACATAATTATGATATTTAATGTTCATAAAGATTGAAAAGTTCTACAAGATTCGTACTTTATGTTCTAACTTGGCACTTGTGTTTTAGTTAGAATAGAAAAGGGATTGATTCCAGCCACTGTTGATATAGTATATAGTCTTCTTCCAGAAGCTTCAATTAAAACTTTGAAGTTAAACAATTATCTTTTCGTTCACCCATTAAGTCTATTCAAATATTTTTTATTTAATGACCGGAATAAGACTCTAACAATGATCTCGTGTTAACTATCTTAAACCCTCCACCACTACATTGAGCATTAACTAATCATCACTTTTATTAATAAAAATATTTAAAGAAATTAATTAAATAGATTACTTCTATTTTATATTACATAATAGACGTATTTATCATTTTAAACAAATAAATATTAGCACCCAAATATATTTAGTATATTATGAACAATATTACATGACTTCCAAAAGAAAAAATTATTATTATTATTATTATTATTATTATTATTATTATTATTATCATCTTTTTAGCTGCTAAAAAAATAGATTTTTTTTTTTTAAATTATAATGCTAAAAAGTAAATATAGACTATAAAACAATAAAAATCACTGTTAATAGTACATTAAATATTAAATATAATTATTTAATGATTTATTTGAAATATATATTCACCACTTAATTGAATTATGCATCTAAAGATAAGCAAATTATCTTTATTTGTTTATTTTTTACTTCAATTTTCTTAATTAATATTTTCTATTTAATGCCAAAGCTGATAGTTAATGATTGAGAGGAAATCTAACATCAACAAAAAAGAAGTCAGGATTAAAGTCAAATAGAATTAAGGTAAAACATACTACCAAAGTAAAAACCTCAGTTTTCAAATTATATATTTTGATTTATGCTACATTAGTAAATAAGAAAAAAACCTTGTATAGTTGTCATGTGACATTAACCTAAGCTATAATGATCCTATTTGATTCAATAGTTATACAAACAGAAGCAGGATGTGATGAAACAAACCTACGCCATCCTATCAAGTAACAAGCGTGGTTGAATTTGCTCAAGACAGTGATGAGATCATACCTAGAACTTATTTTCTACTCGTTCTAAGAAAGCAAAATAAACCAAAAATAAAAATAAAAACAGATTTGTACAGAGATTTACACCAATGGATGAGGTAAAAAAAAGAAAACTCCATAAAAATATGCCCTTTTTGTTTCCATCCCACATTGTTCTCCTATGAATTCCAGAACAAACTTAATACAAGTAATACGTCTCATCTGCCTCAATTTTCAGTAGTGATTGTACTATACAGAAAATATAAGGGCCTAAGAAAAGCATACATATCAAGTTTACCTGAAACACTTTAACTGGTTACCTCTGCATAAACTATGAAATCCACAATGCAGAGTCCTAGATTATAGTTTCACATAAACTAATGTTACAATGCTGAGGTAGCTTGTATTTCTGAAATCCAAAGCTGAAATGGTTCCATCATCAAAAGGGAAAACCCAAAGATGGAGTTTTTTGGCCCATGAAGCCAGAAGAAACATGAAAACTCATCAGTTAGACCATACATGGAGAAGACCGTGTCTGTTACCAGTATAAATCTCATTTCTATCTTCATCATAGAAGAGGGCAGTGATATCCTCCAAAGCCTCTGTAACTGAATTCCTCATTAGGCATGGATAAAGACTTTCCCGGCAGCTACAACCGCTGCGGCTGCACTCGTCGGCCCTGGCACAACTAATTGTTGTATTGATTTTAGCAACACATTTCCCAGTCAAGATGTTGCTGACATGAATTGAACCAGCTGTGCCAAAAGAGCAAATTATAAAGATGCAAGACCAGTGAAACAAATTGAAAGCTGCTTATGAAAAGTAAACTCAAATATAATTACCATTGCCTTCCATCCATTGATCATCAGAATCTGCCTTGCAGTAAGAGATAATGAGATCCTGATCACTTGTTATGTATATGTTGTTGGTATTGCAATCTGGATGCCACAATTGGTGATCCTCAAATGAAGTGACAAGCTCCCCTCGGAAATTCCAAACAGAAACTGTTCGGTTTCTGAAAGTAAGGAACAACTGATTCTCATACAGAAAGATAAATGCTGATGGAGTCATGAACTCTGTTCTGCTTACCTCCATCAGCTCAGCATTTCGAACCTAGGAAAATCACACAACCAGACGTGAAAATAACATACACATGAAGAAAGGGATCTGCTTAATTTAAATTAGTTTTAAATTATATAAATTTTGTAGATTTGATCTACTAAATGAGAACTCCCAACATTAATTGTTAGATTATTGAAGTTCAAAGCACATAGAAAGCTATTACAGTTAGAGAATATTTATTCAAGGAGTAAGTGGATCCCTTTTTAGACGCAAATATTAAAAGATAGGGGGAAAATGAAGCTCACATCAAGAATCTGAAGGTTCTCATTTTCTTGCTTGACTAGAAGCTTTTCGTTAAATTGCTCTATGAAGTCCACCTTCTTGTTTCGATGTAGCAGATGGTTGAATACTTTCAGAACTGTGCCATCCTCAATGGATATAATCTTGAGGGGAATATGACCACTGGTTCTATTGAAAATCAATAACATGATGCCAGGACTGTAACAAAATAACTAGTAAGTATATAGGAAAAGTAACAGAAGAAGAAATCCATCGAAATTAAAAGATTAGGAAAAGATCATACATAAATAAAAAAAGAAAAAAAAAAAAAAAAGAAAAGAAAAAAAGAATCCTTAAAAAAAAACAACAAAAAAAAAACAAAAAAAAAAAAAAAAAAAAAAAAAAAAAAAAAAAAAAAAAAAAAAAAAAAAAAAAAAAAAGGAAAGGAGTAAGAGATTCCTTTCAAAAAGACCATGTACTTTACACCAAGTAGATCTACTTAAAGATGAGAGAATTACTCTCCAATCAAATACACCAAAGTGTCAGTAAACTGTGTTTCTACAAAAATCAGTAAAGCTAGTGTATGAGAAAAAGGTTCAAGGACAAAATAAAGAATTCAAAAATGAAATATGTATAAAAGGATTCTAAGGTAGCACCATAGTCCGAATAAAAGAGTTGACCTTAGAGGGGGCAATGGACTTACAAACAGGTTTATCAATGTGTATGTATATTCAAGGAGCTTGTAATTGAAAAAAAGATTTGCACATAAGCAACCTAAGATGATTAAGAGAACAAATCCCTTTCAAGGAGACCCCAAGATTGTCTCCGATTCAGAAGTTCAGAACAGAAATAGAAATATTATAAAGGACTACTGGAGTCTTGAATACTAAAAAGTGGATAGGAAAATTGTGTAAAGGTGGTAGCTGATAAGTTGTGAAAGCCAAAGTAAAAGATGAATATCAAATTGTCCTCCAAGAATGCAATGACTAAAATGTAGTATACGTGTATAATCATGTGGAATAAAGTTTTCAAAATCTTCAATATCATTAGCAACTCCTGATGATGAGCCAATCCATGCACCGAGGAGAGAAAAGAAGCCAAAAGATGGTCATATCAGTAAGGGTTGATGTGTGAGAGAAGAAAAAGGGACAAGAATGGAAGTATGTTGAGAATGCAGCAGGCAGTTCTGAAGGGAGTTTTGTCTCTTAATCAAGCAGTTCTGGAAACTCAGGAGTGATGTCATGTCATCAGGACTGGCTTGGATCCATTCGATTGGAAATCAACTAGGTGGGTTGGGTAAGCTTCTAGTTGATAAGCACATAATAGCAACTAGGTCATGACCCAAGAGCAATGGTTTGGGAGAAAAGACACAAGACACAAATCTAAGCACTGGGCAACAATGGTCAATGTCCGCAAGCAGAGCATGCTAGTACTTAGCATCTCTCTGGTGATGGAAATATAAGAAATGCTGGGTTCAAGAAGTTAACCAAGGATGAAATTTAGAGAAGGTGTGGAGGAGATAATGTCTCTGTTGTGATGAAAATTATTTTTTACAAAAAATACCAAAGGATTACACACACGTTGATCTTTCGAAAGGACAAAGAGAGCATAATTTAGGAGAGCAAAGGAAAGAATTTCGTCAGTGGAGCTTCCATGCAATGGAACATGAGCAGTATTACTGGTATGACATCAAAGACATCCATGATCAAGGAATGAGTGATCAAAGAAAAGGTGATGGTGCTAGCAGATTCAGGTGCTTCAAATAGTTTTATCCTCTTATCAGGTGAGACGTCAAGAATTCAACCAGAGACAACCAAAGGGTATATACTAAGTTAGAGGTTGGGCATGAATATAGGTGGTAAACAATTGGGGTGTTGGGAATTTAGAACCACAATCAGTGGAGACCCTATTCTTTCCAGAACTGGGCTTCCTTAAATGTCACGATGAAAAGAGAGGTGAAACAATGAATACTACTTCATACATAGAATGATATGGAATAAAGAGAATTAGCAGAGACTAATGCTCCAGAAAGACTAATCTGAATGTCAGAAATTTGACTTTAGGCTCCTTTCCAACTGGCTAGGTGATTAGAAATCTTCACAACAACTAGGTCCCCAACAAAAACAGTACCACTCAAAGGAACTCACAAGTAAACAAGAGGTCACTAACAGTACAAATCCGACAACATGCCAGAACTTCAATGGAATAGAGAGAGAGCAATCATGTTACTATCAAAATCATTTTGATTTCATTAGCAAACTGCAAATGACAGAGTAAAACAGTACTACCACCCCTTCTACCACTATGGTTCCTTTAGTCCTTGCTGCTCACAATTGACCAAGAAATAAGACAGGGAAACATCCAAAACCAAAGTAGACAAAGAAAGAGATTACATATCTCCTTGCCTCACACCTCTTTGATTGTGAAACAAAGCTTCTAGCTCTCTATTGACCGAATGTAGTAGATGCGAGACATGCAGATATTCAACTTATTCATCTGATGCAAAACCCAATTTTCTCTCGAACCTTGTTAATAAGACCTGAACTGACTCGATCACTAGGTTTCTCAACTATATAACCATCCCAACCCTCAGCAAAATAAGAACCTGAATAATTTTTACCAGTGAACAATAAAATGTTAAATATGTAGCAAGGAGTACAAACAAATAGGATAAAATCACGATGGCTGTGACATGATCATGCTCATGACTTGACATGATTTATTAAATAAATAGTGCTTTTGCAAAAACTGTAATTATGAAACAGAAAGTTAGCGTGAGAAAGAGAAAGTACCTGATCTTGATTTCTTGAACATGCTTGTCTGCAATTGAGTATAGCATGGTATAGTTCTTGAGATCAAAAACCTTGTAAATACTGACACCATTCAAACAAAGTGTTAGATAGAATGACCAATGAGCAGAGTAAACACTTGCAAAACAGTAGAGCTGGAACAGAAAGACAAGAGGATGAGGAAGGTACCTATCCTGTGCAGAGTATGTTAGGACCTTTCCATTGACATCATCAAACTCTACAAATCCAGGCCATTTCAATGATTCAGACTGAAAAAGAGGAAACCCAGCATCCGGGGTGCCCCTACGTATGTATCTAAGAACATAAACAAAAGATCACATAAGCAAAATTGGTTTCACATGTTGAAGAGGAGGATTTGAAAGAACAATCATAAAATGCACGCACTCAATCTTTGTGGATCTGCATTTCAAAGAGCTGAAGTTCTCAGAAGCATAAACGGATACAGTAATAAGCGAGTCATTGTTCTTATTAAAGAAGAGGCTGCGGATGACTTCATCAGGACAGACATTCAAAAAGCAAATCCTCTCATCAGTTTCTGCAAGGAATTCACACACAAAACTCCAGTTTTATGGATTCGATAAAATCTGACAATAACCAACTAATGAGAAGTGGTAGTCTCAATTAACACAAAAAATAGTGGTCCATGTGCAAAGGGCAATAACTAATAAATGGGAAGCGGTAACTCTGTAATGATAATTCATACACAAAAGACATGTACAATAACTGATAAGGGGGAGTTGTAGTTGTAATGAAAATTCATACCCAAATAGGAACACGGTTTGCATACATATGGTTGACAAGTGGGCAATAGGCAATGGCAATTCATATATAAAACAATAAGATGGTTTTCATACAAATTGGCAATGGAAACTCATACATGAAAAGATTAACAACAGATAATGGGCAATGGCAATTTATACATGAAAAACTTAAAAGTTTGGGTTTATACACAAAAGTGTTCACAATTCACAAAAGAGTAATAGGCAACGGGATTAATATATGAAAGAGTCCATCAAAAGTTTAGATCAAAACACAACCATGACAATGACTAGTAAATGCCTAATGGGCAGTAATACATGAAAGAATCAAAACATGGGGCTTTTACACAAACATTCCCATGATTAACACTGGGTAAAGGGCAATGGCATTTCGTACATGAAAGCACAAAAAGTTTTTTATCTTAACACAAATACGCCCCTGATTAACAATGGATAATAGACAATGGCAATTCATACATGAAAGAATCAAAAGTTCAGGTTTTTACATAAAAGCGCTCATGGTTCACGAATGGAAATTTATGCATCAACCAATCAAAAGGTTTTCATTTCTACAGAAATGTGCCCATGAATAACAACTTGATAATGGGCAATGGCAATTCATACAGCAAAGAATAAAAAGTTTAGGTTTTCACACCAAATTGCTCATGATCAACAAATGAGTAATGGACAATACCAATTCACACATCGAAGAATCAAAAGTTGTGGTTTTTACACAAACATGACAATGCCTAGTAAATGGGTAATAGCTAACATACATGAGAGAATCAAACAATAAGGTTTTTACACAAATATGCCTTGATTATCAAATGGGCGATGAGCAATTACATTCATGCATGAAACTGTAAAAAGTTCTGATTTTTACACAAACCAGACAGCGATTAACAAACGGGGCAGTGGATAATGGGAATTCAAACCCAGAAATCAAGAATCAAGAGCCGTAAGGGAAGGCTGACCTCTACTGAAAGCTGCACAGAGACCCGAATGGTAGAGAGCGAAAATCAGGTTTTTGGCAGCAACAATTTCGACAACTTTAGTTCTTTTCAACAAGAAGGGCAAAAGGGAAGAGCGAGACTTGGAGGGATCATGAGAGTCATAGTAGTGCGTCAAACGCATAGTGCGGAATCTGTGAGGGGAAGTGGCTGAGGCAAAAGCACGATGAGGTTTGGAACAAATCTCGCGGGTTTGAAGCTTCTTGATGACACTGATGCTGTTGGTGATGGTGTTGCTGTTGATGCCATTGCCGCTGCCATTGCCGTTGCCATTCCCTCTTTTGCTTGCCACTATGCGTCGACCACTGCAACCTCCACGCCTTCTCCCTTCCATTCTCACCATTGCAACCAAACAACTATGCTCTTCTTCATCATATCATAGGTTTCATAGCAATAAAAAAGTTATTGCACCAGTTAATACACATCAATACCAATAGCCCAATACATTCAGAAAGCCTTCAATACATTTAATTCAATCTCTAAAACCATTGAATAAATCTACTCAAATTATTAAAAAAATTTCAAGGTAGCGTATGCGAGAGGAAAACAGAAAAAAAAAAAAACAAGGTTATGATGCTTTCTTTTCTTCAATATAAAAAATAAGAGATTTAAAGAGTTAGTAGTAAAATCATGAAAAAAAAAAGGAAACTAATGAATGTTTTTTAGTGATATGTTCATCCCGATTGAAAATTATTTATCAAAATTAATTTGTAAAGAATTATATATATATAAGTGTATATATTTATAAATGGTAATCTTTTTATCATAGATCTCTGTATAATAAAAAGCAAACATTTTTCAGATTTTTTTAAAACAAGTGCAAGTCTTGTATAACTTCTTTACAAGTACAACCATCTAATTTTATTTATCTCTTTATTATTAATTAACTTTATTAGGACATCTAAATCATCAAATGGAATTGTCCTTTTATGATAATTATAAGTTAACATTCTTATTATTCTTAAGAGTATGTTAACTTTATATTACAAAAATAACTTTTCTAAATTGACTTGAAAATATAGATATAAGGTTCTAGTGGCTATGTTGATGAGAACCTTCTATCATAGAAATGAAACTTGATGAAAAAATGTTGTTATTGAGAAACTTCTAGTGAAGTTTAGGATTTGTTATTGAGAGAGATTGCCTAGGAACTTTTTAGAGACAGCAATTGATATGCATTATTATAGTGGATGTGAAGAATGATTTATTTGTTATAAACTTTGGTCTACCAAGATTAAGAAAAGGCTATTTGTGGGACAACATAGATGATATTTTATCATTGTCTTGTATTTTAATCATATGTACCATATTTAATTCTTCTAAAGCCAATATTTGAATATGTTTTAGTTTATGTGTTTATCCATATCTAAAAAATAACCAATAAATTCACATAAAAAAACAAGAGATTAATGGAAAATGTAAACTAATGATTCTAAAATCAAGAAATAATTTTATTTTAACAGCACATACAACTCACTCCCATATTATTTACACATCTAATATATGTTCAAACTTATAAGCCAAAATAATGATAACTTGTAATGATTTTAAATCTTATTATTATTATTATTATTATTATTATTATTATTATTATTATTATTATTATTATTATTATTATTATACAAGTGACACACATGATAGTGGACGACATATAGTGTGTCTAATGATATGAAATACTCACAAGTGATAATAATCATTCATATAATATTCATAATTTTGTATATTTATTATTAATTAGGTGGAATATAATGTGGTACACTACTTTTTCATTATCATGTCCATCTAATTTCAAAATTTTTAACCTAATTTTTCTTTCTTACATTCAAAATTAGTTTTCTTTTCTTCACTGTCAGAGTACAGGATTTGTTGACCGTTTTCATGTCGAAGCTTTATTTATTTTCTTTTTCTTTTTCCTCTCTCCTTAAGATTTCCAATATTTCTTTTTAATTTAGTTTCATTAGTAATGTTTCAACTTAACACTTCCAAGATTTGTTTGGAGGATTATTAGTGATATTTTATTTTTCATTTTTTTTTCTTTTATATATTTTTCCCTTCTACTAGTTAAAGATACTTACTTATCTATGTACAAGAGCATTCATTTATTATCTTTTATTGTTAATTATAATGATTATTATTATTTATAGAACCTGTTCAGATAATTTAAATTATTAGTTATTATTTTTAAATATATAAATTAATATTAATGTATCATTACCACATTAACTAAAGTGTAAACTTTGTTGATTTTCTTCTGTGTGGTGAATCTCTTTTAAATAAAACTTTTGCTCCAAGTTTTCACTCATATTAACAGAAAAATAAATTAGGAAAGCTCAATGTGATCTAGCTAAAATCATTGGAGTAAATTTATTTTTGTAATGTGCCATATGTGTCAGTGTTGATTCAAAAGCATATTTTAGTAATGTTACATTCTATAAATTAATATCACACTAGTTTTGAGTTTATGTCATTCAAAATAACTTTTATAAGTTATTTAACATTTTAATCATTTTGAAAGCAAACCAAAACTATTTTCATTGAAAATTTTCAATAAGCACAAAATTTTCTTATGATATGTAAACCATACTTTTTACCTAAAAATTACTTTTTTTTATGAAATGTATTAAACTTTATATGTTTTTACAGTTAGACTTAATTATATTCTATTTTATTAGCTTTTACAGATAAAAAAACTTATTTAAATTTAACTTTGGGAAAGGTGATTAATATTTTATCTATCTAATTTAAACTAACACATATTTAAACTTTCATATTCTATAAAAATATATATTCATTGGTCAAATTTACAGTGTGTTAAACTATAGCTAATCATACTATCTTTTGTAAAATTAAAAATATATTTATTTTGGTGAAAGAAATATTATTTTTCAAACTATAAAGAAAAACCTTTATATATATATATATATATATATATATATATATATATATATATATATATAAAAAAATAACAAA
>Ga0099822_1003753_pt1 | contig 19596 bp, 4 predicted proteins | sample CowpeawhiteBW_FD_76839 | JGI IMG/M metagenome (GOLD analysis project Ga0099822, IMG submission 76839) | Root nodule microbial communities of legume samples collected from California USA - Cow pea white BW | ecosystem: Host-associated > Plants > Roots > Nodule | place: USA: California | collected...
ATATATATATATATATATATATATATATATATATATATATATATATATATTGCACGTACAGTTCTCGGTGCATATAAATTTATCTTTAGTGAAGACCAACACAAATTATACTAAAACAGTCGTGGGTGAGAGACATATGAGTCTACAAATCAATATCGATCTTAGTCATCATCATATTAATTAATTATATGAATTCATGAGAAAATTACAAAATATTTGTAATGAATTTAATTATTTTTTAATCAGTCACGACGAATCTAGGAAAATATTTGAAAATAGGAAAGTTCATCCTACTTGTGTGCTACACGTGGAAACTTAGTTGGCAGTGTTGTTGAAAAGTAGAAAAAAGCAAGACACACATTTTCATCAACTCACCACATGTATATATGTAAATTAATAAATAAAATTAACAGGTCTAATGGAAATCAAAACATAGCATCATATTTATTTTTCTTATTTTATATTAATATGTGAGAAAGTAATTGATGATAAAGCACATTTTTGAAAGTGAGCGTGTGTAAAAGTGTATGGAAGAAGAAAATGTGATGTAGAATGAGAAAAGAGTGAAAAATGGAAATACGTATCTTAGAGGAATAGGAGTTTTTAGGTGTATGAAATGGTATTAATGGAAATACGTATTGAGTAGAACGAGTTCCTTCTGATTTGTTGTTTGAACTTTGATGAATAATCGGTGTCACGGAGCCTCTAACCAACACGAGAATTCAGTGGTTGGAGCCTTTTAGCCACCATACGTGTCACGTCTTTCCTTCACTCTTCAATCTTCAATTCTTCAACCTTCTTATTCATATCCACACAATCCATGCACGACCAGCGTCTCAAACTTGGATTCAAATTTCCAAAGAAAAAACACTCTATCCACTTCAAATTTCCTTTTCTCCCTCGTTAATGTTTCTTTTCTCAATAACAAAAAATCATCATTATTTAGTGGAGTATTAATCTAATATCATTTCAAAATAAAGATTAATAGCATTTTTTCTCTTCTATTTATAATATGAATTTAATGTTTTCTTCCTATATATTTTTTACTCGATGTGGTTTCTATAGTAAAAAAAAACAATCTCTTTTGTTTACAGATGACAAATAAAATTATTCTTATATTATATGTATTATTCAAACTTGTTTATGTTTTGATAAAAAAATTTCACATTATCGGTATAAGGAATTCTCGACTTTTTTAATTGGTATAAAAATGGGTATATGGATGTATTTGCCCCGTTCTCATCCATATACTCGTCATAATACCCGTTTTCACTATATCTCTATCTCCATTATCGTTTAAATTATTAAAATATTCACAATTGATTAAGTAATCATATATATATATATATATATATATATATATACACTTTTTTTTTCTTTTAATTGTTTGGTTTGTCATGAAATTCAATCACATCTCCAACATATCTTTTATTTTCACATTTAAATATTTCTATTCTTTTTAAATATTTGGTTAAATTATTCCTTTGGTCCCCATTTTCGTAGCAAAATATCAATTTGGTCCCTCAATTTTTTTATCTAAATTTGGTTCCTATTTTGGAAAATTTGATGTAATCAAGTTCTTTCCGTTAGTGATGTAGTAACATTGCTAAATGGGGTACCACGTGTCATTTTCTAGATTTTTTGAAATTTTATTTATTTATTTTTAAAATTTAAAAAAAAATAAAAATTTGCCACGTGTCAAGCTGACATCTTGCCATGTGGCTGTGACAGTGCCACGTGTCACAATTATGTCTGATGTCATTTTTTCATTCTCAATTTGGTCCCTGTATTTCAATTTTTGTCTCAATTTAGTCCTAATTTTTGTAAAAATTGTGCAATTTCGTCCCCCTCCAAATTGAAACAAAAATTAAACTTTTATATAAATGTTATACAAATATTTATATTAAATTTGATTTTTTTTATTCAAATTGATATTTTTATTATATATTTTCAACAAAACTAAGTTTATTTAAATTTGTTTCACATTCAATTTTACTTAAAATTGTTTTCAAATTTTAATTTTTTTTATTGTTACATAAACTAGTTATTTTTTCTTAAATTTATATAATTATTCTTTTTACACCATCTAACACATTTGTATAGAAACTATTGAATTTTACACATTTTAAAAATATACAATTATTTAAAATATACAATTATTTAAAATATAAATTTAAATAAAAAAATATTAAAGTATGATGTGATAAAATATCAATATAATTTATGATTTTTTTTTTTTGTTATTAGCATTATTTTCTATTAAAAACTTTAAAACAATTTTAAATAAATTTTAATGTAAAATATAAATTAAAATAAACTTAATCTTGTTAAAAATATTTACTTCAAGTATCAATTTTGATAGAAATATTTGTGCACATTTATATAGAAATTAAATTTGGTTTAAATTTGGAGAGGGACAAAATTGCACAATTTTTACAAAAATTGAGACTAAATTGAGACAAAAATTAAAATATTGATACCAAATTGAGAATAGGGAAATGACACTTGGCATAATAGTGACACGTGGTACTATCACTACCACGTGGTACGATGTCAGCTTGACACATGGCAAATTTTTTATTTTTTAAAGAATTTTAAATAAATAAATAAAAATTCAAAAAAATTCAAAAAAATCAGTAACTGACACGTGACACCCCATTTAAGGTCGTTACTACACCACTAACGGAAAGGACTTGATTGTATCAAATTTCCCAAAATAGGATCAAATTGAGATAAAAAAAAATTGAGGGACCAAATTGATATTTTGTTACGAAAATGGGGGCCAAAGGTATAATTTAACCTAAATATTTTTATTTATTGTATATTTTCCTTTCACCTGAGAATGTTTGACACTCTCAATTAAAATGTTTAATAGCATAAATATTTCATTTACTAGGTAACAGAAAAAAAAAATTATCTTCTCTACTCTATTATTAATAATTTTTCTTTCATTTGAATAACTTTTTTGTTTTGCTAAAACAATTTACATTATTTCTCAATCATTGACTATGTTGATATTTGAAAAGTTTTCTTAGATCTCTAAGGTATTTTTGATCTTATCATACCCTTAGTTATACATTTATTTTCCTTTGTGCGATTTCATTCAATAATCTCTCAAATTGTTTCTAAGACACACATTTGATAATTCTTAATATTTGTTGTTTATTTTTATCATGTAGAATATTATTTTGATATATTTTATATAATTATTTTTTATTTTTTAACTCATTATCAATTCACTACACGAAAATGTCTCATTAATAACAAATTTTAGTGACCAAAAGTTATTAGTCACTTTACTAACCAATTTAAATACTAATTTACAAAATAAAAAATTATAGATTATTAAACTAGTTACTATTATGAATAAAAAGTTATAAGTAGTCTCTAATTGGTTTCTAAAATTTAACTACCAAAGTTTTAGCTACTGAAGAAATTTGGTCATTAAACATTGGTTATTAATTAATTAGTGGTCAATTTAGCAACCAATTATAATTTTTTATTCATAATAGTAACTATTTTAGTGACCAATAATTTTTTATTTTGTAAATTGGTATTTAAATTCGTCACTATAGTGACTAACAATTTTTTGTCTCTAAAATTTGTTGTTAATGAGACATTTTCTTGTAGTGATCATACTGTAATTTTGTCACTATAATTGTATAAATAAGTTTTATTTACTATAATATAAAAATTTAATGTAATTGCCATGGATTTTTTTTATCACCATTAAACATATATTGAAGTTCAAAAGATATATAATTTATGTTAAAATTTTGTTATTATTTTTTTAATATTTGTTTTTTGAATGATTTCGATCAAGTGATGTATTATGACTTTTATTAGTGTATAAAAAGAGATTCATTAGAATTTAAAAAATTGAAGTAAACAAACATTTAAATTATATTTTAATTTGAATATTTGTTTTCTTTTTATATTTTAAAAAATATTTTTAAATTTTAAGTTCCATTAATGTTTACAAATTTAATAAATATTTTGGTTTTCATGAAATTTTATTTGGTATTCTAATTTGAAATATATACAATTATAATTTTTTTTCTAAATATTTTATATCGAAGAAATAACCACCCTCCTAATATTGAATATTTGATAATATTATGTTTCCTTTATCATAATTTTTTATTATTTTATAAAAATTAATTAATTAATATTAAAACAGTAAGAAAACATGTACGGTTATAGGTACCAGAATACACCTGTTACCCGTTGGATAGGGGATAAGACAAAAATTTGATACCCTTTAGATTTAGGTATGGGGATGAAAATGAATTTTTTTCTATGGAGATGGATGGATATGAAATAGCAAAACTCATTCCTATCTCGTCCATTATTATCTCTATTTTTGTTAATGTTAGATATCATTTAAAAGATGTGATGAATTGATATATGCTAATACAATCACTTTTTTTTAGTTTATTGTTCAATTTTATGGATAAAATGGTAAGAATGACGTTGATGTACCAAAATGAATCACATTGATTTTTTTTTTTTAAATTACAAGGATCTTATTCAAGTAAAAAATAAATTATATCTATATTTTGTAAAAATTTAAGTGTTAATTTAAGTTTCAAATACAATAGAAATGAAAAAGTTGAATTTTATATTAACATATAAGAAATTAAAACCACAAACTTTTAAGTTGAAAGAAATGTCAAGTCCCCATACGTGTCTAACTTAGGTTCCATTATTGATAAATCTTCCATTCTCATCGTAATTTACAAATAAATTTTCAAAAACCTTATCCTCTTGGCAATGGAATTTTATAAAATTCGATTGTTTTATCCACTTGCAATCTTAGGAAGAAAAACTAAGAGTTTTGAAGCCATAGGTTATGATGAACATCCTTGTCACGTTTTGTAGCTTTAGGCCGCCACTACATGCATCCACCACCTTCTTTTGGTAGGTCCTTTTACTTTAATTAAGGATGTTGTTGTTTTCTTTGGAGCAAAGTAGCATATATACCCTTCAAACCAACTCTCAAAACTTTATAACGTGCTTATAATATAATCCAACCAAATAACTAATTAATTGATTGCACTTGTTTCTTCTCATCAAAACCCAATAATAGCTTTTAGAAGTTGACAAGGGTAATGTGGAATCTCCCTTGCACAAGAAAATGAAGTTTAATTGGGCTATGTGGGCCATGTGAAGAAAAAGGTTTAGGCCCATGTACATGAAATTCCAATCCAAGTTGCTTCTTGAATGAGTAATTTAGAGATGCTTGCCTTTTCCCCACATGTTGTTTTGCTTCTCTTTCTTCTCTCCTTTCTTTTTCATGGGTCAATAATGGCAGCCATAAAAATGTGCATTGATGAACCTAACTTTGTACTTAAGAAAAGTTATGTGCTTTATGGCATTTAGAATTAATGGAGATTAGGTGGTCAAGTAATTCGCACTTAAAGTTACATTTTTTTATCAAAAGAGGCATATTTTTGTTGATTATGAATAAAAGCCCTTTTTTCTCCCAAAGATATTCTATTCACTTGAAGCATAACAACTTTTATTATTTTACAAAAAAATAAAACAATTAAAAAAGAGAGAACATGTTGAGTTATTGACGATAGCATGAGGTATTACACAAAAAGGGGAAGAGTTATGTAATGGCTAATCAGTTCATATAAAATTCAAAGTTGGTCATTTGATATTGTGGGTATCAATATCCGAAAATTAAAAATTGGTAAATTAATTTGTTCTTCTGAAAAAATAATTAATTCAAAAGAAATACTTTGAGCAGTAAATTAAATTACTGAATAAAATACTATTAAAAAGAAAGGTGAAGTTTTAATCAGATATAATATTTAAAAAAAATTTACGTGATATGAAGAATGTGGACAATTATAAGTTGGGGAAGGTATCAAATCAACGTTTCTAACAAGTTTTCGCATAAATTAATTGTCCATTTTAGTTAGTGCAGGGTGAAGAAGAATTGAGACGTGCAACGACAAAGTTTGTGTTGGTTACACCCATAATTAGTAGGAAATCTTGTCTCTCTACATCAATTATAGCTAAAATTGCTATCTTTTTTGAAATAATATTTAATTTTATTTCAGTTCAATCATAAATGCATCTATATATCCTTCAAATATATATAGAAATTAAAACCCGCTTCAACTCACAAAAATCAACTTGTTGTCAAAATTTTATATATATATTCATAACTTTTGAGAAGTGATGTATTTTTCAAAATTTTTTAATAAAATTAGTATTAATATCAGTAAAAAATAAATCTAACTCATATATAAAGGATTGACATTATTTTTAACATAAAATTTTATATAAAGGATCGACACTATTTTTAACATTTTTTTTGTTAATGAAAAGAAAGAACAAGGATAAAAGATTTAGGTTGAAAATAGATTCAATGATTTTTTTTTTTTCAAAAAAATCACATTGGCAAGCTAAAATATCTTCTTTCTTTCATGAGAGAACTAAGGTGGGATGACAACAAAGTAAGAGAAAGAGGGAATGCATCTGAATTTATAAAAATGTATTATAGATAGTACAATTATAAATGTATTTCTATATTACACTTTTTAGAATGTATTAAAATTTAAGTTTAATTATTCAGATGATATCTACTTTGGTAAGAATGTGTCAAGTCCATGTTGTGACACGTGGCAATGTCAGTGCCACGTGACAGGATAATGTTATGTGTGACAAATATCATTATACTGGTTTCAATTTACTATCCATATATATATATATATATATATATATATATATATATATATATATATATATATATATGTGTGTGTGTGTGTGTGTGTGTGTGTGTCATTGTTTCAATTTAGTACCCATATATAATCCATATATATACTTCAATTATTAACAAAAATTGGAACAAAATTGAACCAAAGATAGAAAAGTTGGGACTAAATTGAAACAATGAGTTATATATGAGTACTAAATTGAAATCAATACAATAACATTTATCACACGTTGCACTGACATTGTCACGTGTCACAACAGGGACTTGACATGTGGCAACAAAAATGTTTTGCAAAAAAAAAAATCAAATTAAAAAAACCAGAAAGTGACACGTGACATGCTGTTAAAGACATTAATTTTTTTCTAAAAGGGACCTAATTAAGACATTTTTTAAAAAATAGAAACGCAATTGACACTTTTTTATTTACGAATATCAAATTGATACACTTCTATCAAAGTGAATATCATCCAAATAATTATTTACTTTCCTAAAAAGATAATTACTTATTGTCCTAAAAATAGCCATGGACAATATGGTTATTTAGACGGTTACGGGGACGTAGGAAGAAAAAAAAGGAGGTGAGGAAGCAACTACCCTAAAGACATAATTGGCCTTTTGGGCCAAATCGAGTTTGATTTTGTAACCCCAACACATATTAAATATGTACACATATACAATAAGGTATTGCTTCCTTCATTACTTACTGCACTCCCACAATTATTAGTTTCATTCCCATAATATAAAAATTCAAACACTCTTCACTACACCACGACACGACTACTGCTGTAGCTTCCACTGCCCCCGCCGTTGTCCTGCTATTGCAGAGAAAAAATAAGAGGGAAAAACACAACAGAAGAATAAGAAAAGAGAAAATGTAGAAAAGAAAAAACCATTTTGAAAAGTTTTTTTCCGAAACATAATTCATGGGTTCATTAAGTTCTTTTCCGTAGGATATTCTGAAAAACTCATCCAAGAGGATATTATATGTGTTTTGAAAAGTTTTTCTCCAAAAATTTCATTCCAAAATAAATTTCATATATTTCGAAAATTACATTTTGAATATTTTGTTCTAAAAATTTCTATTCCGAAAAATTTCGTTCTAAAACTGATGTTCTACAAATTCCAGAAAGCTTCCGAAATATCTAATCCGGAAGTTACTTTTTCAATGCTCATTTTGAAAGTTTGATGGTGTGCGAAAAGATCGCTGGTGCAGAAAGTAAAAGTCATAAAACCTAAAACCAGCAAAATTTATACAGCCCGTTTTTCAAATAAAAGTCACATGTATATTTAAAAATCACATAATTGTTTACTTCAACATCTTTTTTAGTAGATAAATATTACTTATAATTTTTTGTATAACTTCAAATTGCATAATACTATGATATATCTGAAATTTAAAATTAAAATTATATATTGCATGAAATAAAAATTACTATATTTTTATCACTTATGTATTATCTATTTCATTCATTTGCAAGTAAATTCACCTTATTCATCAATTACAAAAATATTAAAAAATAATCAAATTAAATTGAGATTTTATTAATTTTGTATTTTTCAGAATTTAATAGATGATCTATTAGTATGAAACGAATCAAAAACTAATTTAGCCTTTAATAAAAATCAAAAACACATTTTTAAGTTTATTTTACAATAATAATAATACTTTTATTGTTGTTACTATTATTAATACTAAATAATTTTATTATTAATGCTGATATTTTTAGTATTATTAATTTTATTATTATTATACTAATAATAATAATAATCTATAACAATATATAAAAGGAGATTCTTCTTTTTGTGTCCACATTTCAAAATACCAATTTTACCCTTTAAATATAATAATTTATTAAAGTTTTAAAAATTGACCGTTATTTTTACCATTTTTTTATAAAATCAGCTATTTTTGCTTCTTCTTTTCTTCTTTATTTATCAATGATTATTCTTTCATCTGTTCTGATATATTTTACTTTATTTTTAATAAATATAATTTTAGTTTATATATTAACTTAATAACATTATAATATTATCACCTACTAATATCACGTATATTTAAATAATGTATACACATGTGTTATCGTGCATGTGTATACGCTAGTAATAATAATTTCGTTAATAATAATGATTAATTGTTATCATTATTATTTTTGTCTTGACATAATAATAATGTTTTTACTTTGTTATCCTATTTACACTCAATTTGTTGTTTCTGTTTTTTACTATTATTGTTATATTATTTTTTTTATACATCCGGAGAAAATCTGTGCACGTATTTTGACTTCCCTAATTACAAATATTTACATTCTTTCATTCTTACATTTTTATTAATTTTTATTAAAGAGTATAATATATACATATATACACTTAATTTTTTTTTTACAATGTTTTGTCATTCCAAGTTCTCAACATGTTTTAGAAAAAAAAAATACAAACAATTTTCCTTTTTAATTGACCCAAAACTTTTAAAGAAACCTGTGAAGTAATTAAGCAACTTCTTCTTGCACTTCTATAGTTTCAACCAACACTCTTATGAATGACGATGGGGCAGGGGAGAGGGATGGGGATGGATTTCGATATCATATACCTATTTCCATCCAAAAAATTCATAAAGAGCTTTGAATACTAGAAGAAAAGCACCTATTCCTAACAAGATTAAGTGAATACCCAAAATTGTAGTCATTTTATTTCTATCTTTCCATACATAATCAAAGAATGGAAAAGATTCTTCAAGAGTCTCAGGTCCCAAAAGTGCATGATAAATACCGCCAAAGCCCAATACTGCAGAGGAAATTAAGTGAAGTACTCCAGACACAAAGTATGGAAAAGTGTCTATAACTTCCTCCAGGACCTACTCCCCAACCTAATCATTTTCATATCTAAATTTAATGAGTATTAAATTTTTGTCTCATCTCCATCTTTACCAGGTAACGGGTATATACTCATACCCATACTTGTACCAGTTTTCTTACTATTTCAATATTAATTAATTAATTTTTATAAAATAATAAAAATTACGGCAAAGAAAACATAATATTATTAAATACTCAATATTAATAGGAAGGTTGTTTATTCGATATCAAATATTTAGAAAGAAAATATATTATAATTGTATACATTTCAAATTACAATACCAAATAGAATTTCATGAGAACCAAAACATCTATTAAATTTGCAAACATTAACTAATTATAATTGATAAAATTTAAAATTTTAAAAAAATATATAAAAGGAAAACAAATATTCAAATTAAAATATATTTCAAGTAATATACTTCAATTTTTAAATTCTAATGAATCTTTTTTTATACACTAATAAAAGTTATAATACATCATTTGATCAAAATAACGCAAAGAACAAATATTAAACTAATAATAATAAAATTTTAACATAGATATTGTATTTATACCTTTTGAACTTCAATATATGTTGAATGGTGATAAAAGGAAAATCATGGCGATTACATTACAATTTTATATTATAGTAATAAAGTTTATTTATACAATTATAATGAATCTCTTTTGTAGACACTGGTAAAAGTTACAATACATCCCTTGATCAAAATAACACAAAAAACAAATATTAAACTAATAATAATAAAATTTTAACTTAGATATTGTATCTTTATATGTTGAACTTCAATATATGTCAAATGGTAATAAAAAAAATTTGTGGCAGTTACATTAAGATTTTATATTATAGTAAATAAAATTTATTTATATAATTATAGTAACAAAATTTAAGTATGATAATGAGTTAAAAATTAAAAAATAATTATATAAAATGTATCAAAATAGTATTTTATATTATAAAAATAAACAACAAATAAAAATATTAAAAAATTATTAAATGTGTGTCTTAGAAACAATTTGAAAGACCATTAAACGAAATTGCACAAAGAAAAACAAATATATAATTAAGGGTATAATAAAATGAAAATACTCTAGAGATCTAAGAAAACTTTTCAAATATCAACATACTCAATGATTAAGAAATAAGAAAAATTGTTTTAGCAAAATAAAATAGTTCTTCAAATCAAACAAAAATTAATAATAATAAAGTAAAGCAAATAAAATTTTTATATTACCTAATAAATTAAAGATTTATGTTATTCAACACTTAAAAGTGTTAAATTAAATGTTCTCATAAGAAATGAAAATATACAATAAATAAAAAAATATGAAAAAAAATCAATATTCAAATGTGAGACATAAAAAATATTTAAATGACATACATCATTTGAACATAATTGCATAAATGTTATGAAGATGAAAAATATATTAGAGATGTGAATTATGACAAACCAAACAATTAGAATAAATAAAAAATAGAAAATGTGTATTAATATATATATATATATATATATATATATACTTAATTGACTATAAATATTTTAATAATTTAAACGGGAACGTGACGATGATGGGTATTTTGGCGGGTATGGAGATGGGGACATGGCGGATATGTACATCCTATACCTTGAAGAAAAAGTCGAAAAGTTTCCATACCTAATCAATGTGTGGATTTCCGTCAAAACATGGTGAGTTCGGGGGCAACGACGATGAATTTATTTGTCATCTCTAAATACTCCATAAACTTTAAAATTTTAAATTTATCCTCTAATTTAAGATTTTTATTTTTAGTTCGGATAACTCAAATTATATAGATAACCTCTTATTAGGTTTAAAGTCAAAAAAATAAAGAAGTGGTTTGAAAGAGAATAAAGATAACATGACATATGAATAAAAGAGAGTGAATTGAAACACAACATAATCTCCATGATTGACCCATAATTGATCATACATGGCTGCAGATTTTGCTTTACAAATTTTAATTTTTTAATTATAAAATGCAAAATAATAATAAAATACAATTAATAAAAAATCAAATAAAATGATATCTTAATAAAAATGTTTTCTTTTCATTTCCCTTCTTTTCAAATGAAGAACATGTGCCCTATAAGAACCAGATAGAGTCCATTACACAATTCTTTACCGAGGAGCAAGGGAATCAATATGTACCACACAACCATTCAGGAAACACCACCACATCTTCATCAACCAAATTAATCTTCACTACTTTTTCAATTTACAAACTCAGTTATATATCTGGAACTCATTTAACAGATTAACCTCTCTCTAGATCTCACTTTTCATTCACAATGGCTTAAAAAACAAATCTCTAATTAAATATTCAAAAGGGCATGGTTATTTTTGCACCACCATTAATGAAAAACGAACTACCATGTTGAAAAATGAAAAGAAGAAACAGAAAATTCACCATTAATGAAAAAGCACATGAAATCCTATTCAGATATATAGACATTCTGTATGAGAAGTTAGAAATGAAACAAGAGAACATTTTCAATGAGAAAAACAATATGCTGCATTCAGTGCTCCATATATAACTGGTCCAAGCTACTTTAACTACTCTATGTGGAGGTTCACATTTCAATGATCAAACTAAGGCTTCTTTCTGTGTTACTTTTTATTTGAAGCTGAAAAACAAAGTGGGGTGGTGGTGTGAATTTTGGAAATGGGACATTAAACATCATAGGAAAGTAGTTGTGGTAGCATACTAGGTATTGTAGGGAATGCAATAGAACAGCATCTCAATCTCCTTCATAAGGACTAAGAAGTGGATGAAATATTTGTAGGGTTGGTCGTGTATCTACACAACTTAATCATTCCTTTTATTTAGAGAACCTCCCACTCAGACTCAGATATATCAGGAAGTAGTAGTTTCTTGTGATCATTCTGTAAAGTTGCACATAAACTCTCTGCAAAATCATCTTTTTCATTGTTTCCATGCAACATTGCAAGCTCTTCATACTCTTGCCTCCTTGCAGCCTTCTTGGATAACAAAAAGGGTTGTCTCTTCTTGTTCTTCAAACATGAGAAAAAGGAATAAACATGTTAGAGCTTTAATATGCTCCAAAGAAAAGAGAGAGGAGGAGTATGTGTACCTTGCTAGTTCTTAGATTACCCTCTGCATTGAGAACTGATTGAACTTCATCTCTAGTAACCATAACACAACTTTCCACAAGCTTCAATTCATCATCTTGTTGCACGGTTTTATGGCCTTGCTCAGCAACAGTACCACCAATCTTTGGTTCATCCAAATCCCATGTTTCTGTGATTTCTTAAATAATAAGATGTGTCAGTTAACATTAGCTAAAAAATATCATGAAAGTGAATGATTTCCTGTGCCTTGAGAATGTTAACATAGGGATTCTACATAGACTTTTTTTTATATGTCCAACACTTGAAAACAAAATCTACTGCAAACAGGTTTAGAGTTGCTGAATCTATATGCCAATGAAGACTTTGAAAAGAACAAAATATTCCAATCATATGTTTCTACTTCACATGACTGAATTGACACCTGAACTAAGAAAGTATATCAGAATGATCTGAATGAGTTAATGGAATGAGATACAGTGATTGTGTGGTGAGAATAATTGTCAGGCTGATATGTTCTGACCCCTACCAGAAAATTAATACAATTGTTACAGTTAATCCTTAATCCTCAGAAGCTACAAGTTATCAACAGGAAAAAATGAAACTTCAGCCAAGAGACTCAAATACTAACCATATGAATCTACAAACAAGACACACGAATTTGAACTACTATGCTTTTCTTTCTCTTCAGCTGATTCATCCCATTCTAGATCATCGGAGATTTCTCTAGTACTTGTATTTTCAATTTCATTACAACATTCAGCTAAAGAGGCAATGGCAACTGATTCAGAGAAAGTTGGCTTTGAAACAGTGTCTGCATGATTTTCTTTTATCCAGGAGAGTTCACATAATTGTGATGTATTGCGTGTATCTGTTTCTGATGAAGTGATTTCACAGGCACTCTTGGATGCAGGCATGTTTTTATCTTGTTCATCACCACCGAGGTTTGATTTGTTGTACCCTTTGACAGAATAGCTTGAAGCTGCAACAAACAAAGCATTAGAATCACAGGATTCGGCATGGATTACATCATTATCAACATCATCACTGATCCTTGAGTCATCGGTTGTTTGGTTGATACCATCATTTACAGTTACATTCCTGGAACCTTCAAAAGACTTCTCAGCTAAACCAGCATCAGAATTTTGATTTATATGCATCTCAGAGACTGATGTTTCATCCAAATCACAAGGTAGAGGACGTAAATCTTCCATGACTTCTGAACAGATCTTTTTAACACTTTCCCCAACAGTCTGCATATGATTCCCTAAGTACTTAACAGTTTCCTATAAATCATACACAAAAGAAATTCAGAAAAGTTATCACAGATTCCCATAAATACCAAACAAATTTAACAATAACAGTGGCTCTCATGATTCAACTCTCAGTTTCATAATATATGTGGCAACTAAACTAACAAACACTAAAGGCACAACACTTTGGACACACAAATCAAAGATGAAAAGCTGCAACTCTACTAATTGCAGTGGAAGAATTAAGATTAATCTTTCCAGATTCCTCATTTGAAACTATGAACATGCATATTCAAAGGTTAAGGATAAACAATGACAAAGGTATACCTCAAACACTGTGTCGTCCACATCCACACAAATATCCTCAAACTTCTGGAACATGTTACCAACCCATGTTATGCATTTTACACCCATAGCCATCACAATACACTAACTGGAACAGTAACTAGAGCTATCCCTGTATGTCCGATATGAGAGAGGATACAAAAAATTGAACTTGAAGGCCGTTCAACCTGATTATCTTCTGCAAACAAATCAAGGAAAAAAAACCCAGCGAAAAGCCTCACTAAATGTACATTGATCAGAGAGTAATATTATAACAGCATAAAATGCATTGTAGATAAATCCCATCTCAGAACACATTTATTGAATAATCATTCAACTGGTTCCTACCTTACAGTGCCAAACTCAACCGCGACCTGTAAAAATAAACTAGCATCCTATAAACATTATGCCTCGTTCATAATTCTGCAAAATCATATTACATCTCACTGTTTGAAAATCCGTTACTATTAACTATTTTCTCTTAAACAAAACAGAATGAAAAGTTAAGCAGATAAAAATCACCATAAACAAGGAAAGAATACAAACATGTCAAAGGAACGGTTAAAATGAAACAGAACACCCTCTCCTCCACCAAAAAAGGGGCTATCCCTCAAAAACAATCACTAGCAAAATTTGTGAACAAAAACCCAACTTGTAACTAGAACACATAACCCATTTAAAATATTACTGAAATAAATAAAAGGGTGGTGACAAAAACAAGAAAGTGCAACCAGAAGAGTATTTACTTGTTGTAACGCGCACAGAAACAAGAGCAGTATCAGCGTGTGACTGAAGAAGTCATGAGAAGGATAAAGTAGTAAAATTGAAGAGAAATTGCAACCAAGAAGAAGAGCACTGTGAAGAGAGAGAGAGAGAGAGAGAGAAGGTAAATAGGGTCAGCTCCACTGAGCCTTAAGATTGACATGTGGATTCCGATTCCTATGTTAGCTTCTGATCATTGTTGTTCACTTTATCTGAGTGGACCCCAGCTTCATTTTTTCACCAACCATACCATAACTGTTACCTTTTTGTACTACTATTTTGTTTTATTGGTTTACTTTGTCGTTTTTTTTACTTTCTTATATGATTATTTGTGTGTGTATATAGAAAAGGTAAAACATTTATTTATCGAAAAGTTATTATTTTCAAATTTACAAATGACCGAATTGGCTTTTCAATTGCATCAAAAAAGTTTATGTGCATGAATTGGCTTGTCAATATAATGTACTGAGTTTCAGATTGTAAAAAAAAAATATCAAACATTTGTTGTGGTTTTATCCAAGCTTTTCGCAAGCGAATTTTTCCATTACGAAGGTCGAAGGACATTGTAGTCGGAGATTGAATTTATTGTTTCAAAATTGGCATGATTTGGAAATTGTGTAAAAACAAAAAGATAAGTAGTTATCCTCTTTCAGAGAAGGGAAGATACTGCAACTAGTTTCGAAGTTGACTTTCTGCAAATTTAACAACAAAGTTTGTTAAATTACTGAACTTTTAAGGATAAAACATCTGTTCTTATATGTTTACCAATATTTCAACTAGCACTGCAAATTTCGGGAAAATATCTTACTCAATGTTTTTTTTTTCCAATGATCAAAATATATTTGATAAAATATTAATGTCGTTCGGATGAAAGAATATTTAAAGTATAATAAATGAAAAAAAACTTTTTCTCCTATTATATGTGTATCACTTGGATTGTTAAGTAGTTATTTTCTATTTAATCAAATTTCTTGTTTTCATTCTTCAATGGGGAAAAAAATCCTTCTAGGCCGAAAAGCCCTTTATTGTTTGGATAATTTATAACAGAATAGGATAAGATTTGATTTCGTTGTTTAAAAATGAAACAGATTAATTAGGGATGTAAAAGTAATAGTTTTATTTATTCCATCAAGTACACTCAAAATTTAGAGAAAAATAACGGATAAGTAATAGAATGGAATAAATAATAATTCATCATTTTCATTATTCTCCATTCCTATTGTTATAAATAATAGAGGATTCAAGTCCTATTATAAAGCATATAGCTTCGGTGTACAGCAACCACAAAGTATATTGGTGTCCATTTACCCTGGCCTGTAACAAGTTTTCACATTCTTGACACCACTACAGCTTCTGTTACCTGGGTTTCATTTTCTTTATCATATAAGGAACAAATCAACGTTCATAAACACTCAATCTGATTCATTCATCATAACAGAAATTATGCTATCAACAAAGCTATGAACCCAGTTTAGGATGTACTACCATCAAATAACTATTGAGGTATCCCAACTCTGAGATATAAACATAGCACAAAACAGAAATAAAGTGACTCAAGATGAAGGAAAAACTCTCATAGTAGTAGTAGCCCGCATAGTAACTAAACAATCACCGATAACAAAGCATATATAGGTTGATTCTTTAATGATGTTTTGTTGGAGGCTATGTAGGATTTACTTTCTTCCTGACTGGAAGGACATAATTGAATCTCCAAGCTGAATTAGAAGTCTGTGGTATAAAGAAGACGTTCAACGAATCAACGATTTTGCATGTTTCCTAACCATCACCAATTCAAGCCACACGATGATGGACAGCTTAACCTGCTGCTTGGAAATCGCCAAAATCATCATCTGGTACATCCTGTGTGCTTTGATCTTCAGGAGAATTCTGGTGTTCTGGGTCATCTTTAACCGTTTTGGGAGTATCAGCACTAAAAGTCTTATCAAGGCTGAGTTTTGTAGGTGAGTCTGTCGGAGACTTCTGCGGGCTGACAACAGGTGAAGGTGGTGCTGGAGGAGGTGGTAACAACCTAGGACTAGTTAGAGTTAGAGATTCTTTTTTTCCATTCCTTTCTTCTGGGGATTTGTTCAGACCCTGCTCAAAAAACTTGGACTTCACACTGCTGTCACATTTCTGCATGCAAAAGATAGGAATTAATAAAGATAATGTGCTGAAAAAAGAAAACGGCATCGTTCACAGGAGAAAAATGCAGAATTTCATACATTGGTCTTAATTTGCAGCACAAGAGTCTCTCCTTCTTTCAGACTGTAATCAACTGAGGAAGTTTGCTGGTAATGTTGTTCCATTTCCTCAGCAGTTTTCTTTTTATTAAGATATCTTTCAAAAATTTAGGAAGAGACATGCTTTCTATTTGTTAAAAATGACCTCCGTCCTCTAAGCCAGAATGAATAAAAAAAATGTTTAAAGGCTGCCAAGTTTTGCAGATGATGAGATCACGAGATATATGTAATAAAAATAATAAATCTAATAAATATATTTGATGGAGGATACTTCATATGATCATGTAAGGCAGCTTGGAAGTCATAAGCCTCCGTTCTTTCTCGGAATCCTATGCCAATAAAAGCATGTCGGAGGCGACCACCTACATGATTCTCAAGTGATAAAGATCAAACTTCGTCTCTAATATGAAAGAGAGAGCAGCATAACTACCAAAACAAAACTATGCATTATATAAAGCCTGATCATAAGTCAACAGTCAACAGTCTTTCCAACTTGAAATGTCCAAACAAGAAAAAGTTAGTACAGTACTTAAAGTACTCAAAAGTAAATTTAGTAATATGCTAAACAGAAGTAAGCTTAGTACCATGAGAGGAAGTAGCGATGAGGTTAAATGGACCAAAAATTAGAACCTATGGCTGTTGAAAAGAGAATGAGAAATGGTAAAAGATAGTGAGAGCCAATTAGCATGAAAGGCCAACTACCAAGATTATGATCTCGGCCAAATCTTACTCTTAAATTTTGTGATATTTTAATACAATCAGTGCAATAAAGCAAGATTCTGACCACTAGGTCATGTCATTAACTGGAATTTATAGACAATCAATGCAGTGAATTTAGAGACAATTTGTGCAAAAACAGACTACATAGGCCTTATTTTGGATAATTTTTTCCGTGAACACGTATAAGAGAAGAGAAGAAAAGAAAATAAGAAAGTAAACTGAATTAAACTTCTCCCACAAGTTAAAATTCGCTTTTGAAAAAGCTAAACAAGAGAAGTTATAGAAGTTGAAATGCACAAGTTGATTTTATGTTATGGGAAAAAGTTTAATTTATTTTATTTTCTTATCGTCAGTACCTATAGATAAGTTTATCCACATAAGACCCAAAAGGTGAACAGAAAAATCTAGTTTCCGATATCAGTCTAAAACAAAACAAAAATGCTTGCAAGCTGCAAGCTTCTCAAAGCTTTTACAAACAAAAATACAAAATAATTGATCATGACGATGATTACTGATACATACATTGATAGCATAGCAAGCTGAATTTTTATTCTATTTTCTGAGAAGTAGAAACTAATTTATCATTTCAAATTACTTCAAAACAGTTACTTACATTATACGATACTATACACTTCCTTTACAAGTCCTACCCTGCTACCCAGCGCATAGAGAATAAGATGATTAAGAGAAGAAGCACAGAAATATGCAGATATTTTGACTCACCTATGTTCTCTTCAATGCGAAGAACAAAGTATCTGCAGAATATATAAGTATAAGTAGTTCTGAAGTGCAAAAAGTTATGGTAACAAACAGCTTAAACTATCAACAGTCTACGAAAACCACCTGCTGCTGTCAATAACAGGTTCCACCGGATGCGGCTCTCCATTTCTTAAAAATGCCCGAGCATATAATTCACCTAGTTATATATTTCATCAAAAAATTAAAAAAAAAAATTAAAGAAAAAAGTGTACATTCTATTAGAAGCAGATTCGATGTGGTCTTACTCGAGTTCTTGTCTTCAAGTTTTATGATGCATTCTTCTCCCTTGCTAGTGACTTTCAATATCCCTTCCCATGCCCATTTGTTGACATCCCATTCATCAGCTCTGAAATGAATTTCACTAATATAAAAATCCAGTAATCGCACACTCCAGTGCAGCAAAAAAAAGTCACCCAACTTGCAAAATTAGAAAATCAATTTCTTCAGAAAGAACATTAACAAAGCCAATGAAACACACAGTAATTAAAAGCATAGCAAAAGTGATAAAACAGATCTAACACACTGAATAACACCACTACTTTACAAAGGTAGAGTACATTGACAATCAATAATGCCAAAGATTCACTAAATAGATCACAAGCACCACACATCAGTTGATCACAAACCTATATGAAGCTGCCCTCTTTCTTGGAGGTATCTGCATACATAGTAGAAAATCATTATTAGCTTTTACACCACGAGAATTTTCAAATTCCAACCGACCCATTCACAGAAAATTCAACTTTAAATTAAAAAAAAAAAAAAAAAAACAAAAACAAAACCCACCCCACTCATAATTCTAAAAAAAAAATAACCCATAACCAACAACAAAACACACCAATATTTAC
>Ga0099822_1003755_pt1 | contig 19593 bp, 9 predicted proteins | sample CowpeawhiteBW_FD_76839 | JGI IMG/M metagenome (GOLD analysis project Ga0099822, IMG submission 76839) | Root nodule microbial communities of legume samples collected from California USA - Cow pea white BW | ecosystem: Host-associated > Plants > Roots > Nodule | place: USA: California | collected...
ATATATATATATATATATATATATATATATATATATATATATATATATATATATATATATAAATATATATATATTTTTTTTTTTTTTTTATTTATCGATATTTGAAAGTCTACGATTTTCACCGGATGTCGACGTATGGTTATATCTTTTACGGAAAGTTGACATTCGAAAACAGTTTTGGGGTCAGATATGTTACTCCATCAAATGGTCAAAGAATAATTTTAAAATTTAAAATATATTTTGGTGTAGAAGTAATTTTGGAAGTACAATAAAAAATTCCTTGTTGTAGGAACGTAAGTGAACTTGTTTTTAGGTTAGTTTTGGGCCTCTAATTGGGCTTCCATTGCCCTTGCATAGGACCACTAACCCATGGAGATAGCAAGGGAAGATGTGTCCCACATCTTTGTAGCTTAGGTGCAATGGGAGATATGCATCTATAAATATAGTCTCTTCCCTCTCGTAAAATTTACCTTAAATTGAGTCATAATTGAAATAACTTTTGAGAATTCTTCTTGTTCTTTCAGATCTGAGAATAATTTTTTCATAAGATCTTCTTTAAGAAACTTCCCTTGGAAGCGGATTAATAGAGTTCCTTAAAGAAACTTGGAGGTTTAAGAGTTTGCCATTTCCCTTGATGTTTTCTATTACAAGGATGGAGAAGAGAGATGCATCAAAACGTTCTAACCAAAATCGAGTTGGTGAGAGAATTCAAAGAAAAAAATGATTTTGAAAATATAAAGAACATAAAGATTTTACTTTTTTGATCAATTTTGAAATTGTGTAATTTTAAGTAATCTAATTACTTATAAAATTCTTGACTTAATTTCTTTTGAATTTTTTTGACCCAACAACATATTTTATCGTAGAGTATTTTAAATTTTTTGTAGAAATAAATTATCCTCATAACATTCTCGATATAAGTAAGACTATAAAACTGTTTATTTGAATATTATTTATAAGAACAAAGTTTTAACCACTTTTGTTTTAGCACAAAGTCAGATTGACAAATAATTACCTAACAATTAATTATCCCTGCCAATATTGCATAATTCTCCTGTACTAGATCTTTAATGAATTAGAATTATAAAAGCTTAACTTTGGGTAAAAGAAAATGCGCATGATTAGAGACAGTATGACTGAACTATAAAATATAGATAAAAGAAGATTGATTTAAATCAAGATGTAAAAAAAAAATACTCACTTTGTCTTTTGTTTTCTTCATTTGCCAATCATAATCAATATTCAATGTCCCTCTGAAACAACTTATTAATCTTCTTGCTTCTTTTATAAAGAAAGCATTAAATCCCATTTTATATTTTTAAGATGTTTAAATGTTTCATAATTTTCAACAAACAAGGTGAAGTAAAAAGCAATTCAGTTTTGGATTTCTCTAACTAAAGTGGACCCACGACAAAGAAAAGTATAAGAGAGATGCTGGATGAAACAAAAACATACCAAATAGAACGCAACAAACTATTTGACTTACTTTTCATCATATCATAGCTGAATTTGTTCTTTAACTCCATCATAGTGTATTGGTTAATTAGGCAAATTCTTGGCTTTTCATGATTCATTACCTCCCTTCTCCCACACTTAACCAACTAACGCCAGCACTATACCTACTTTGCTACAACCATATCTTGTTTTTTGTGTCCTTGCACTTAAAGAAAAGAAATGCTTTTCCAGAGTAATCACTTCAATTTATAAATATGACCAATTCCATGAGCCACAACTGAAGTAGACTTTCGTTATTTCTACCTCAAAAACTTGTTCATAGATATTGTTCCACTACTTTCTAAGCATTGGAAGATAGAAGAATGAGTACGGCCAGGTTTATCAAGTGTGTAACAGTTGGAGATGGTGCTGTGGGAAAGACATGCATGCTCATATCCTATACCAGCAACACGTTCCCCACGGTATGTTTCTGTAAAATATATTTCCTACTAATGTAAGGAAGCTAATATTATTTTCTTTTCTTTTCTCTCCAAGGATTATGTTCCAACAGTGTTTGACAATTTTAGTGCTAATGTAACGGTGGATGGTAGTACCGTGAATCTTGGTTTATGGGATACTGCAGGTTCGTCACCCTTCTTTCTTAACTTAACTTCTATATTCTATTTTCTTGGGAATAATAATAAAGTGTGATTCAAAGTCCCACGTTACGTGAAAAACACAAAATTAAACACTATATAAGGTATAAGATGAAAAACTCATAATCTATTGTCTTCAGATTTTAGGATAAAAGTGGTGTTGAATGTCTTATATGTATACGATCAATGTCATATATAAAGAACTACAATCTCTCTGTGATTATAATTCATATATAAAGAGAACAAAAATCCCAACATACTTTAACGATGAAGATAATTGGTGATTTGGAATAAAATTTTGATTGTAGGACAAGAAGATTACAACAGGCTAAGGCCTTTAAGCTATAGAGGAGCTGATGTGTTTTTGTTGTGCTATTCTCTCATCAGCAAAGCCAGTTATGAGAACATTTCCAAAAAGGTTGTTTGTAACTTCACTTAGTTTTCAGATTTGTTTTGTCAAATAATTGAAATAAACATGCGCATTCATGTTGGATTCTTGACAAGCAGTGGATACCTGAGCTCAGACATTATGCTCCAAATGTGCCTATAGTGCTGGTGGGAACAAAACTAGGTAAGCTAAATTTCATTCGAGTACCATAACAATCGTCATCATGGGTTCACAAGTAACCATTTTTTCACTTTTTTGTTTTACTTTTTTTGCTTTTATGGGAAAAATGTGAAATTGGGTATACCATTTGTTCTATTGAATGTTGTGACTCGTGTCATGGCAGAAAACAGAGGAAGTAACAAGAGTTACTAAACATAGTTTTCCAACTTTTGTTTTATTTTACGCAATATATAGCGTAGTTTGATAGCTTCATGTGTACAGAAATCATCAAATATATTTTAAAATTTGATCCATTAGTGCTTACACAGCACGCAAATTCGTCAATGGACTTCAAACCTAACACAAGTTTCCATTTAAATCTTATGTATGAACAGATTTGCGAGATGACAAGCAGTTTCTGATTGATCATCCCGGAGTCACACGAATTACCACTGCTCAGGCATGTTCTCATAAAATTGAAAAAAAAAGGGTCATTCTTAAACTGCAATTACTACTTTGCATGCATAACGGTTTAACAATGATTGCTGTGAACAGGGTGAAGAATTGAAGAAAATGATTGGTGCAGTCACATATATTGAGTGCAGCTCCAAAACACAGCAGGTGAATTTCATATTGAACTACTTTGAGCCATGTTTTTTTTTTTTACGTGAACCCAAGTTATTCTCTGAGATGAAGTTAAATGATAAAATTGTTTGAAACATCATAGTAATGAATAGTATGATGTATCTGTATGAAGAAAAATGCAAAGTCATGAACTGGTGATCTGTGTTTGTTTTTTTGCAGAATGTGAAGACAGTTTTTGATGCTGCAATAAAGGTGGCATTGAGGCCACCAAAGCCAAAGAAGAAACCACGCAAGAAAAGGACCTGTTTTTTCCTCTAATATTTCATATTCATCCAACTCATTTATATAGCATTATTGAAGCTCAATGTTTTTAGTCTTTGTGATCCATATATATATATATAAAGAGCCTATGAGTTTATGGACTATTTCTGAGAAGAACTTTAGGTTCCTATCAAATGAGAACTTTTAGTATTGCATTCTTCAATTAATTATTTCATTTTTCAATATCCAATTATGGTTATGTATTTTAGTACTTTTATTGTACAAAAAGAGACCCCTCATTTGAATTGGGAATCCCCTTTTGCAATTTCTCAATGTCTGTTTCTAGTTTTTACCCTGTTTCGTGTACTTGGCTTCGGTCACGTTCACAAAATCAGCCAATGACCAACGTTTTATTTTATTTTTTCTGAAAAGCAATAAACCAATAAGTGGTGTTGTAGGGATTTTCGGAATGCTGCATGCAATACAAGCCTCAAAGTCATGAAAAAAAGTGGGACACATCCATCTATTTTCATAAACCTGAGAGAATTTATTATTTATCTTTACAAATGATAAATATGAAGTTAAAATTTGTGTTTGGTCCATCATCAAGTCATCAGATTTATGCTGACAAAAAAAAAATGACGTAAAGAATGTTTGATGACATTTTTATAAATAAGAGTTACTTGTTTATATTAGAAGTTATAGAATTCAAAGTAAAGTTATTTAAATTAGAACATAGTTTCTTTTTCCAGGTTGCATTTGCATGATTACTAATAAAATTGTGCTTTCAATTCAATTTGTAACGTTTTTGAGTTTCAGGATTTTTTTTCAAACAAATCCTACAAAACTGCTACTTTTTCTACTGAACAAAACGCACTCGGTTACACTGAACTGAGCCTGTTGATATATTCAAAACTATACAATATTGAATAATAAGGAAATATTATCGTTACTTTACTTTTGATTCTAGCTAAATAGCTATAGAAATTTAAGATAAAGGATATATCACATCTATTTAATAGAAGTTGTGGTACTTGCACAAATTTAATTTTCTGAGTGACTTGTGTGAGAAAGCTTTTTCCACCGAACTTGAACCAAAAAGGGGAAGCAATCTTCTTACAAACTTTACTGATCATTTGGCGATAGCATATATTATGAGTTTTCCCATATAGGAAAAACAAATTCACGTTCATTAATTTATAAGACAAATGATAACAAAAATGTATAAGATTACAGCTTTTCAAGAGTTGGTAGAGAAGGACAAAAGATTTATAAAATTGTACCAAACTCAATATTAACGAGCTAATTTAATCTATTATAAATGCAAATAATTTGGATTGAAATTAAATTTAAATTTATATTTAAAAAAACTAGTTTTCACTTTTAAAGCTCGTGATTGGAATCTAAATCTACACGTTCTAAAAAAATAGTTTGAATGATTATAAATTGATTCGATACTGATTTTAAAATTGGTATTTTTACTTTAAATTGATTTTAAGGCTTAATTACTCGAATGGTATGTAGAGATGTGTTAATCTGGTATCTGTTTTTTGAAAAAGTGTTAATTGCATCATAACTTTTGAAAAATGTTTCAATTAGGTCTCTTTCAGATAGAAGTGACTAATGTCGCGTGCCACGTATCAATATGTGATATTTTTTATAAATATTTTTTAATTTTGTGTTTGTAAAAAAAATGTCACATGTCAGGTTCCTGGTGTGACACATGACATTGTCAGTGCCACAAGCAATGCCACATGTCACTGTTACCATCAAATGTCATTGTCTTTATTTCAATTTAACCCCCTATATGTCTTATTGATCCAATTTAGTCCTTACTTATGTATTCCTGATTCAATTTTGACCCAATTTTTTTTAATAATTAAAACATTTTTTTAATCCATTTTTGATAAGATTAAAACTAATTAATAAAAAGAAATATTAGTATAATATTCATGCAAATAAAAAAAATTGGTTTAAAATTAGTGAGAGACAATATTGTTCTATTTTGAAAATAAAAGTAATAACTAACAAAACATAAGCTAATAATATACAATAATGTAATATGTTAAAAAGTCATTTTTAATAAAAAAATATTAGTATAACGTTATACAAATAATAAATTTGATTTGAAATTGGAGAGAAACAATGTAAATATCAGTACATAATTTAATAAAAACATTTATACTTAATTTTAATCATATAAAAAATGAATTAAAAAAATTTTAATTATTAAAAAAATGGGACAAAATTGAATCAGAGATACCTAAGTAGGGACTAAATTGAATCAAGAAGACATATACGGGAAAAAAATTAAAATTAACAAATGACATTTGATAGTGACATTGACAATACCACGTGTTATACCAGGAACCTAACATGTGGCAATTTTTTTTTTTGCAAAATAAATAAAAATGTAAAAACAATTTAAAATTTTTTAAAAAAATAACAAAAAATTTAAAAAATTTAAAAAATCACATATTGACACGTGGCACGCTGTTAACGACCTTAATAATTTCTGTTTGAAAAATACCTAATTGAAACATTTTTTTCAAAAGTTAAGGTGCAATTGACACTTCTTTAAAAACGAATACCAGATTGACACACCTTTACCAAAGTGGGTATCATCCGAGTAATTAAATCATAATTTAAAATCAAGATAACAAATGTATCTTTTCTAACATATATGAAAGTAGACACCCCTAAAATTGACCTTTATATCAATATCTAATTTTTCCACACTTGTCAAATGTTTTGGTTTTTTTTGTCATTCCTTTGTTTTAACTCTTTTAACTCTTCTTACTCAGTTTTGAGACTCATCTTTTAGGGTTTCGAGGCTTCTGAGGATATTGAATGTTCCTTTGTCTTTTCCTTCTCACTGAATACATTTTCCGCTCTTCCATTTTTTAATTCCAAGAAAACAATGATTCAATTATTACAAGATTGGTTGTCGTCTCATACTTTTAGTTTTGTTTTTCCCCAGTATTTTTTTTCTAATTTTAATCGGATAAGGTGAACTTTTTGGAGAAAATTTTGTCGTTTTCACCAGAAACTTTTGGTTTTGAATTTTTCAAGCATCGAGAAATAAGGCTCGGGAATAAGGATCTATGGTCGTTTATCAAAGGAGAATAAAAAATATTCGATTTTTAGTCTTTTTTTATGTTTCAAATGTTTAACCTATATGAAAACAAACACCCATAGAATTGACTCATATCCATATCTAATTTTTTGACTAGTGTCAAATCTCTTTGTTTTGTGGTCATGCCTCTCTTCTAATTCTTTTAACTCTTCTTGCCAAGTTTTGGGACTCATCTTTTAGGATTTGGAGGATTTTGAAAGAGCGACAGAAACCAAAATCGTCTATTACTTTAAAGCCTAATACTTTAAGGGTTAAATATGTTTTTGGTCCCTCAAGTTTAAGTGAATTTTGGAATTAGTCCTTCATCAAAACTTTATACCAATTTAGTCCTCCATCTTTCAAAATGCGTGAATTTAGTCCTTTTAACCAAATTTTGTTAAGTTTATCTGACGTATATTTCATGATAGTATTTAAGTTAACATTGAAGTAAAAATGTGTCAAACAGTGTAAATAATTTAAATACTATAATGAAATACGCTTGAAACGTTAGATAAACTTAACAAAATTTGGTTAAAAGAACTAAATTTATACATTTTAAAAGATGAAGGACTAAATTGGTCAAAAGTTTTGATGAAGAACTAATTCCAAATGTCGCTGAAACTTGAGGGAGTAAAAACATATTTAATCCATAAAGACTAAAAACATAGTTAATATATATATATATATATATATATATTGTAGAGAGAGAAACCGGAAAATGATGATATCCTTCACATAATATGAATTTGGAAGTCTTTGAGGTGATGATTGTATTTGTTGATGATAACATGTGGAGATGATGGTTGATGCAGATGAAAATGGATGTTCAGGAATGAGGTGTGACGTGTGAGGGATTTTCAAATGGCAGAGATGTATCCAAATCACTGAGTCAAATCGAGGCATGCATGAATCAAAGATGAGAGAGCAAACACTGTTGTTATGAAAGCACACGCAAAGCAATTTGCAACTGTGCCTTCTAATCTGCAACCATTTCCTATTCTCTTGTCTTCATCTCAGTTCAAGACAAAAACTACCATTTTCTCTGAAAACGTTAGCATCATTCCCTTTCTGGCCACACCCTTTTTCTTCTTCCGCACAAGCTTCACTTCCAAATCACTTTTTCCACTTCTTTTTCTTAATTACTCCTAAATCTCTCAATTCTTTTAAGATTTTATTTATGTCTCTAAAATTGAATTTCTTTTCCTAACAGAGATTACTTCAAAAAAATATTTTATTAAAAAAATATTTTATTAATGATTAATTTTAGTAATAAAAAATTATTAATTACTTTAGTAACAAATTTAGATACTAATTTACAAAATAAAAATTATTGGTAATTTCTAAATTGTTTATTATAATGAATTAATTTCTAAATTGGTTACTAATATTAACTATTAATTTTTTGCTACCAAAATAATTGATCTCTAACTTTGTATTTGAATTTGCTACTAATAGAAAAGATTTAAAGACAAATTCTTTTAATAACTAAATCCTTAATAATTAAAGTTAGGAACTAATTCATTATAATAATTAATTTAAAAACTATTTTAATTACCATAAATTTTTAATTTATAAATTGATATGGTACCGAGATTTTCTTGTACAGTGATTTAATAGCAAATGTTTAAAGAGTGATAAAAATATATATTAATTTAAAAAACGTGAAGAACATTCTAAAATAATTCATAAAAGTATTTAATGTGAAACAGTAAAATACAATTGTAGAAATAATATTGATTATTTACTTCAACTAACAATTTTTTTTTTAAATTAACCTGTTAAAAAGGTATACATATATAATTTTATACGATTTTTAATAAACATCTCTAACCCTGTGTTTTTATAAGTGGAGATATATATTGTCAAAGACGAAAAGTAAGCGAATAATGATGCAATAAAATCAATAAAACACGATAAACGAAAATGCTTTTTTATTTCAAACTTTCTTTTCATCATACATAAGAAGATTTGTGCCGTAAGTGAATAGTGATTATAATTTTATAAATTAAATATATTTTTAGTTTCTTGAAAATTGGAATTAGTTATTTTTTTAAGCTTCGACTTAATTTAGTCTAATTCTAGAAATGTATGAATTTACTTTTTTTAATCAAATTTTGTTAAGTTTATTTGATATTTCAAACATGTTTCTCAGTTAACATTGAAACATAAATGTGTTAAACAGATATAAACAACTCAAATGCTATCATAAAATTTTGAAACCCCAAATAGTCAAATAAGCTAAATAAAAAAAATTTTGTTAAAAGGATAATATCGACACATTTCTAAAATTAAAAAACTAGATTGAGTCAAAATTTCAAAGAGGACTAATTCTAATTTTGACTAGTTAACCCTTATTTTATATATAAAATTATATATTAATTGTATTTAATTATATATATATAATGTTTTTATATATTTTATATTATAATAAATATATATAATTAAAATAGTAAAATCATTTAAATTTTAATATATTTTAATTTTTAATTTTAAATATTTTTTAATGAAAATTATAATAATTTTCCTTCAAATATATATATATATATATATATATATATATATATATACTTTTTAATTATATTCTTTTTTTTTTTATATATAAATAATATTTTTTTTTTTTTATATATATTTTTTTTTTTTTTTTTAAATATTTTTTAATAAAAGATATAATATTTTTTTTTCAAATATATATATATATATATATATATATATATATATATATACTATAATAATATACACTTTTTTTGACAAACTATACAAACTATAACATTTTTAATATATCAAAATTATTTCATTAGTCAATGACTTCATAATTTTCATCTTAAATTCCCTCATTTCTCTATCATTTTTCCTTTAATCCAAATAACCAAACTTTCTTTTCAAATCTTCTTAATGTTATTTTTGCTTGAGATGCATTTAGTATTTGCAAGGAATGACAAAGATGGATTAAGAACTAAGATGATATTCGTTTTAGTGGGTGTGAGAACAAGGAAATGTAATTATTTGTGGGATGGGTGATATTTCAATCCCACATTCATGGAGGTGATTTTTAATCACTCACAAACTTTCAGAAACATTAATTTAAATCCCCTTATCATTTCCAAATCTCTTAAAAAAACAAAATACAATTCAATTTCAAATCCACTTAAATCCATCTAGTTCCCCTGCATCCTCTCTTGAATTCGCGGTAAAAAATGAGTGTACGAAGTATTGATTGGATTTTAGATCGAAGAAGTTAATGATTCAAACACATGATATAACTCACTTAACAAACCAATCACTTATCATTAAGCTTCTGAGAAAAGAAATATTTGAAACAAGTTAAATGGTAGCGTAAAAACGATATAGTTTTGACAAACAGATCACTCACTAAAGTTTGAAAGACTACAATTTTCTAGGATATGTGGTTTACATCATAAATTTTAGAAGAAAAATGTATTTTTGACAAAGGAAATGAAACTTTGACAAACAAATTTTTTGACAACTTACAAAAACAAGTATATAATCCGCAAGTAAAACTATCGTGGCAACTGAAGAAGGAGCGTGGAACAGTAGTGCATCTCAAAAAGTGGCAGAAAATGGGAGAATCATGACCTCACATAAACCGCCAAGAAAAATTATCTCTCCCTCTTTTCTATTTATTAATGCACATTTATCTTAATTTTCAATTTACATTTTTATGAATTATGTTTTTAGCTAATATCATTAAAATAATCCATTCTATCATGTAAATCATATTTTGATGATATTATTTTTGCTTTATTTTCTTTTTGATCGGCTATTGTATTTGCTTTATTTTGTACAAAATGTATAAATTTTTTATGTGTATTTATTTTCTTAATTTTGTCTATAGAATTTATCGTATGTTATTACTTGGAGTAAAAGCATTATATAGTGTCCAAAGTAAGATATGGTGTGTTAAACAATGTATCCATAAAATGAAAATACAAATATCCTGGTCAACCAAGACACGATTTCTATACTTTGAGAGACCTACACTCAACTAGTCATTTATGAACCATATTGCAAACCCTGTAACAATAACTATATGTAGGGACAAAAGGGAACAACCAAACGAAAACATAGAAAACTAAATATCTAAATCATGTTTTCCTTCTCCAGCTTCACTTCCTTATATCTGCAAAAAATACAAAAAAAGAAAAAGAAAGAATGAAGTAAGTTTCCAGTTAATTAACAAAAAACAATTGAAAAAAATGCATTTACACATGATTAACATGGAAGGTTTGAAAAAAAGTTGCAGTGTTTAACGAAAGTCCAGACCAGATAATAGTAAGCACCATGCTGCAGCGGATGGAGGGTAATGCCCCAGTCGTCGGTGGGGACAGGGCCGGAAGAGTGGATAAGCACGGCTTCATCTCCAAAGGCTTGGCGCACGTTGAAGGGTCCCATCATTACCTCAAATGCAACATCGTTAATGAAAACTATACATTTTGCTCTATCTCCTGTAACCTCATCACCAACACCTACACCTGACACAAAACGAATCATCTCTCATGTGCCACTCCAAAACCCAATCAACCCATGCACACGTCCATCTACATCAACACTACACCACATATACCCTAATCACACAACTACTCCTTACCTAATAAATATGCACTACATAACATAAGAAACTTTTATTTAAACTTACTTTTCCTTACACACATTTTTTTTTTAAAAAATTGATTAAGAAAAATAATGGTGTAACTTCTTCAATTACTTTCTCCTTTCCAACATGTATATTACCTTGAAGTTGGGTGATTGGACATGGAAGAGTTGAGATTGGGGGAACACTTGTTGTTGATCTTAAAGCCTTTTCCTGATCTTGGTCTTTCTTTGAGAAGGTTCCATGGTTGATGATCTCGTTGAGAAAAAAACCACTGCTAGGTCCAACATTTGGTTGAGATTGCATGATATTGTTGGAGAAGTGAGGGACAGGAAATCCATGCGTTGTGATGGTATTGTTAAATATTACGCCTTGATCATTGTTGTGCAAAGGGAATGAGAAAGACTGAATCGCTGGTGGCAGCAAAGTGGTGTTATTGTGGTTGTGAGACTGAAAATAAGTCTGATTCACAGAAGCAGTGGGGGAATTAGGAACTGCATCATTGACATTTGAGAAGCCAAAGGAGATGGCATTTGGGTGCACCAATTCTTTTGAGTAGGATTTGTCAGAGGAAGAGGATGAGGTTGAAGATGGTGTGATTTGAGGGATTTCTCTTTCTGTGTTGTGGTTCTTTGAGTTTTGGATGTGGCGGAGCTTGTTCTTGCTCCTGGATTTGCGATTCTGGAACCAGTAGAAGACATTTGCATCACCAACTTGGCCATACTCCTGCAACTGCACCCGGATCTTCCTTATCTCATCCCTTGGGGGATTCACCATCCCAGAATTGAAGATGGCTTCTAGAATGCGAATTTGCTCGGGCTTTGGATTCCATCTTGCCTTTGGTTCTGGACCTTTCTCTTCGTTTCCTACAAATGCACACCACAAACAAAATAAATTAAATTTCCAAAACACACGAATTGAAAATGTCAATCGTTTGGTTTAGAGTTAAACTCTCTTTGCACCATGAAAAGGTGAGCGTAACCATCTAGTCTGAAAAAAAAGAAGCGATCTTTGAAACATCACTATTAGGAACCTGGAGTATAAGGGCTTCTTTGGCATCCAGTGGACAACACAGAAGAGTTGTTGTCATGCTGCCATTGGTTTTGGGAATTGCAAGGCTTGGATTTGAACATGCTTGGCCAGTGTTTATTGGAAGAAGACATGATGACGATGATGTTGATGTTGACGGAGGAAGTGTCTGAACTGAATCCACTACGTACGCAACATATCTCTTCTTATATAGCCTTTCCACCTACCCAGCGTAGTTGTGTCTGTTAACATTCTATCCGAACGATGATAACAGTAATCATAAAAATAAACTTCATTAATAAAAACAAAAACAAATCTATCAGTATCACTCTCAAGTCACAGATTAGTTGTGTCTCTTAACATCGTATCCGAATGATAATCACAGTAACAATAACAATAATCATAAAAAATAAACTTCATTAAAAAAAACAAATCTATCAGTATCACTTTCAAGTCACATATCGCATGCATGCGGAGAAATGAATGATATACACAGCAGGAATCGCATGATATGTGTAATGTAAAAACTAGAAGAAGAAGAAAAAGAAAACCATATATGTCTATACCTTGCTTTTGCTTACACTTTTACAGGAACGTGAGGTTCGTCGGAAGCTAATGGATAGAAATAAATGATTGAAGGATGTTAATGATAGAAATAGATGATTGAAGGGTGTTAATGGTAGGCCATTGAAGAGGAAAGGGAAAGAGAAAAAGGGTGAGAAGGGGAAGCGAAGGGGTTGATTATTGTAATGGAAGAGTTGTTGCAGGAATAAATATGGGTGGGGGTTTCAAAGTGAAGAAAATGGTGTGTTGTGTGATTGGAAAGCGGTGGTGGTGGGTTAGTAATTGCAACTTATTTCGATTAATTTGGGCAAACAAAGAAACGGAGTTTTTGGATTGACTCGAGGGATCTATTTATTATCCGTTACATATCTCCCATTTTGACTCAAATTCCTCATTATGTCTAGACTTTTCCATACTTCCTCCAAAGGCTACTCGCTCTTTTTCTATAATTATTTAATCCACCAACCGTAATATTACTCTCTTTGTATTTTATTCAAAAGAATAGTATATTCGTGTTAAAATACAAATATTTTTCTTAAAATCTACTATCAAGAATAAAATAAAGTCATTAAAAATAAAACTCTAATTAAACGAAGGACATCTCATGAAAAAAAAAATTATATTAAATTTCTGAGTCATATATTACCGTATAAATTTAAGAATTATGCAAAACAGATAAATTTAGAGTTAAAATTATTAAAATTGCTAAATCATTTGGTTAAGTCTTATACTCCTCTGAGGCAAATGAAATTGCTCAACCTCGATTGACCAAGTTCGCGTAATACATGGATAGGAAGATGATTTTTTTATTTATTATTATTATCTTAGCCTATGTAAATACGTGTTTCTCGTGTTTTCTTTGATAAAAAAATTTTCCTTTCATTCACAAGAAAATAAAAAGAAAAAAAATGTAATGTTATTTAATTTTAAACAATACTATAAAATGTTTTAAATAAAATAAAAATCAGTTGTTTTGTTTATATTTAAGCATAAATACATTTTGTATATTAAATATTAGAGTGGCATTATAATAAGGAATGCAACCTAAATAGATTTGTGATTTTTAACCAATTATAATCAATAATAGAACATGACTTATAAATAATATGTGTTGATTTGTTAAAGAATGATTATGGAGTAATAAGGTATCTTAATAGTTGAATAGAAATAAAGAAAAAGAAGAAATGTTAGACATCGAACAACCTCAGGCGTATGCTGCAAACATCTACGACAATAGTAGACAACCTCAACAACAATACAATCATGATTTTTCCTCCAACAAGTACAATCTAGATTGGAAGGAACATCCTAACCTAAAATGGGGAAATCAATAGTCTCAACACCAAGATCAATAGCAACACCAACAAATCTATGTTCAACCTCAATAGAGGCAACAACCACAACCAACTACAACATATAGTGACTCAAAAATGGAAACAATGATGAAAATAATGGTTGAGTTGATGAAGGGACAAATCAATGAGTTGAGGCAGATAATGGAAGCAACTAAAAAAAAATCTACAGAACCAGATTGCACAAATGGTAAATGAGTTGAACTAGGTGAAGTCTCAACAAGGCTCGAGCAGTCTACTTACACATTGTAATCAATCCACAAAATGTAAGTGTTATTACGCTAAAGAAGGGTAAGCAAGTACAAGGCCTTGAGGATGAATATAAGGACAATGAAGTTGTACCTAAATGAAAGTGGAGGATCAGGCGAAGCAACACAAGTAACATCTAAAACGTTTGAATCTAGTGATGATTCCAAGTTAGTATCCTCTAATTCCTCTTCTAAAAACACTTCATATTATTCTCCTCCTCCTTATCCAAACCATTTGAAACCAAAAACTAAAAATATGAAGGAGTTGGACAAAGAAATCTTGAATACTTTCAAGAAGGTGGAGATAAACATCCCTTTGTTAGATGTTGTAAGACAGATTCCTAAATACGCCAAGTTTCTTAAAGAACTCTATACATAGAAAAGGAGTGTTATGGATAAAGAGGTAATGAACATGGGACGAACTACATCTAGAAAAATTAAGAAACCTACAGTTAGAATACCGCAAAAGTGAAAGGATCCAAGTATTTTTTTGTTACCTGCATTATAGGAAGTACTAAGTTTGACAATTCTATGTTAGATTTAGGAGCTTCTATTAATGTAATGCCTTATTAGTTTTTACTTCAGTTTGTCTCGGACCTCTTAAGACTATAAGTGTGGTCATTCAATTGGTCAACTATAGCATAGTTAACCTTGCAGGTGTGCTAGAAGATGTGTTTGTCTGTGTGGATAAGTAAATTTTTCCTGCAGATTTCTACATCCTAGACATGAAGGACGATGAAGGAATGAGTTCGACCACTATTATCTTGGGAAACACGTACCAAGATAGATGTGCATGCAAGATCATTGACTATGGAGATAGGAGATGAGAAGCTACAATTTAATGTACTAGAAGCCATGAAGCACCCGATTGAAGACCATTCTTTGCTTTGTATTTGTATACTAAGTGATGTAGTGAACAACTTTTCTTTTGGTTTCTTAGATGTTTTTTTTTTCTAGTTTTTCTTCGTCTTTGGATTTTTCTTTTTCAAATATGTCGTACACAATTTTAGACAACAAATAAAACTATAAAATAGGTGATATTAAGGACACAATGTCACTATGATACCTATGTGGCATTCGAGTGTGATGTTGAGGTGGTTGAAATTACCTTAGGCAGAAAAATGCTACCATTAGTGGAACAACCACCTACTTTAGAGTTAAAACCTTTACCATCTCATTTAAAATATGCTTATCTTGAGAGGGATGGAAAAATCTCTACTATTATATTTGCCTTACTTACTAATGAGAAGGAACAATAGTTGTTGCAGGTTATCAAAGATCACAAAAGAGTAATAGGTTGAACTTTGGCAGATATTCCTGATATTAGTCATTGTTTCTGGATGCACAAAATACTTTTGGAAGAGGATGCTAAGCCAGTAAGGCAACCTTAGAGGAGACTGAATCCTCAATTGATGGAGGTTGTGAAGAAGGAAGTCACCAACTTGGTATAAACATGTATTATTTATCCTATTTTTGACAGCACTTGGGTGAGTCCTGTACATGTAGTCCCCAAGAAATTTAGGATCACAGTGGTCAAGAACGAGAAGGGCGAGTTGATTCCTACTTGCATTCAAAATAGCTAAAGGGTCTGCATTGATTATAGGAGACTAAACCAGGCAACCAAGAAATATTACTTTCCCTTACCATTCGTGGACCGGATGTTAGATCGATTAGCAGGTAAGTCCCATTACTGCTTTCTTGATGGATTCTATATTTATTTTAACATGTGTATAACCTTAAAGGATCAACATACTTTTACTTGCCCTTATGGTACATATGCCTATAGGAAAATGCCATTTGGCCTTTGCAATGCTCCTAAAACATTGCAACGACGTATGATGAGCATTTTTACAGATTTGATGGAACATTGTATTGATGTTTTTATGGATGATTTAGTGTATATGATTCATCTTTTGATCATTGCTGGTCTAATCTCGCGAGTCTTGGAGAGATGTGAAGAAACTAACCTTGTTTTAAATTTTGAAAAGTGTCATTTTATGGTAGAACAAGGTATAGTTTTAGGTCATGTTGTTTCTAGAAATGTAATATCTGTAGCTCATGCTAAAATTGATATTATTTCAAATTTCTTACCCCTCTTTTATGAAAGAGGTTTGATCTTTTCTTGGACATTTAGGGTTTTACAGGAGGTTCATCTAAGACTTCAACAAGATAGCTAATCCTCTCTCTAACTTGCTGCAAAAAGATATGGCATTTGACTTTGGAGAAAAGTGCAAAGATGCTTTTGATATATTGAAAAGACATTCACCACAACTTCCACCCTTCAACCACTTGACTGGACATTACCATTTGAGTTGATGTGTGATGCATCAAACTTTGTTGTGGGAGCAGTACTTGCACAAAAGAGATGGGAAGCTACCACAAATATATTATGCATCCAGGACACTAGCCAAAGCGCAAGCTAACTACACCATAATTGAGAAGGAATTATTAGTTGTGTGTTTGCCTTGGACAAATCCATATCGTATATACTTGGTTCCAAGGTAATTTTTCATACTAATCATGTTGCATTGCAATTCCTTCTGAAGAAAGCATATTCCAAACAAAGGTTGATTAGATGGATGTTATTGCTCCAAGATTTTGATATTGAGATTTGAGATAAAAAAGGGGCACTCAACTTAGTAGCCTACCATCTTAGCAGAATTGAAAAGGAAGAAGATGACATTCCTATACAAGATAACTTCCCTGATGAAGTTATACTAGCTTTGATTATTGTGAAAGATATGTTTCTTGAACCTTGGTTTGCTGATATTGGTAATTATTTGGTTGTTTTTGTCATTCCTCCTTCCTTCTTAAAGTTTGAAAGAACCAAGCTAAAAAGTGAGGTAAACTACTATGTATGGAAACATCCAATCTTATGGCGCATTGCTAGTGACCAAGTCATAAGGAAGTGTGTTCCAGATACTGAGATACCTTTTGTGCTTGAGTTATGTCATTCATCACCTTTTGATGGACATTATGTCACACAAAGGATGGGTAGGAATGTGTTGGATTATGGATTGTATTGGCCTACTATCTTTAAGGACGCTAGGAGGGTGTATGAAAATTGTTAGTTGTGTCAAAAAGCAGCGTAATCCATTACAAGAAGGGATGAGATGCCTCAACAACCTATGTTATATTGTGAGGTATTTGATATTTGGGGTATTGATTTTATAGGTCCTTTTGTATGAATGCTTGATCCATACCAAGGATGATGGCCCATGGCACATGCTTAGAAGAAAGGAAGTTCCTTAATCCCTTTCTTTGCTTTTATTTTTCCTTAGTTTGAATTCCCTAAAGTTGGCTTAGTTAACTTTTCTTAGTGGACTTGTTGACCTTGGTCTAAGGTTGACTTGTTGACTCAAGATTAACTTAAGCCAACATGTTAATCCATATATCCTTGTTTTGTAGGACAATTAATATCTTAAAGAAGGTGGCATAGGTGGCACAAATTTAGTAGCACATGAGGAAGAGTGAGAGAGAGAAGGAGCAAAGCATTCTAGAAGCATCTAGAATGAGAGACCACATCACTTGGTCAAGAATCCACCTTGAAGAGTTCTAAAAACATCTATAACATGTTAGCACTTGTCTTGGCCAAGAAGCCACTCTAAGAGACCATCTTATGGCACCATTTTAATCTACCTTGTAGAATGTAGGGTTTATTATTTGCATTGTAGCCCTTTTATAGAACTTTTATAGAACTTATGTACCTTTGCTTAGAGACCCCTAAACACTTCTATATAAGGGTTCCTCTAACATTTGTAAAAGGGTTAAAAATTTGGGAGAATTTAAGACACCTTTTAATGGAGGCGTGGTTTGGGATCGTCACATGGATTTAAGAGCAATTGATGGAATCATGCCCAAGACCTTCAAAGAGATCTCGATATAGCTTCAGATCGTAGAATAAGAACTCTTTTATAATTTTTGTAATGTTTTTGTTTGGGCTTTATCGGAGCTTTAGTTGTGTTGGGCCTTTTGGTGTTTTGGTCCAAAGTATATAAGCCCTTGTGAGACACATTTGTATGCAAATTTGAGTTTTATGAAACAATGAGTTTTTCTCTCAAATCTCGAGGTTCTCTTTAGAAGCACCGATACTTATCTTTGAATCTTCGATTCAAAGTGGCGGATCTTCCTCACTTACCTTGGAACCTCCTCCAAGTGGTGTGATTTCCTCTTGTTCCACAAAACCACCAATCGACGTCCTCCACTTTTTTTTCCATTTTCATTCTAGGGTTCATACCCAAGTTTGTTTGAGACCTAATTTTTACCCAAATTCGAGACGCTCCTTCATCACCTTTGTGTAACAACTATTTGTGAGAGTTTCCTCCTTAAGGAGTGAATACTTTTTAGCCTTATCTTGAGCCTAAACTCAAGTGGCGGCACCATCTGTAAGACCCGTGAAATTTAATTAATTAAATAATTAACTAATTAATAAATGTGGGTAGTGGGAGCCTTTATGACATTTAGTATTGATTAATGTGATGTGGAAAAGTACTAGCTCAAGTGGTTGAGAGTACTTAATTGTGTGAGAGGACTTAGGTTCGAGACCTATGTATGCCAGTTGTGTATTATTTAATTATTATTGTTTTTAATAATATGATTGAGCATGTTGAATGAGGAGATAATTATAGTATTATAGTAGTCATCATGAAACATGGATTGGTTAATTGGTTGTACATTGATTTGGCATTGGTATATAAGGTATGGTTATGGGTTCAAACCTTGGTGAACCCAAATTAAGCTTTCTTTTTTTGCTAAACTTGATTTTGGCAAGGAGGAGAAGGGGTAGAAACCCTAGTAGGTGAAGGCAGGGGGCTGAAAAACAACTCCATAATGGCCTTGAATGACAATTATCATTAGCATTAAACCCAATTTTCGTTTTGATAATTAACCCCCATTAAGATCTAATTAAAAGGTAATTTAGAGGTGAGAAAAGGGTTTTGCTTGGCCTTTGATTGTACTGCACAATTGAGGGAATCATTGAGGCAGATTTGAGGAGGAGTAAGGGAGGCTATTGGAAGTGTAACATCCCGGTCGGATATTACTAATTTAAGTAATAAAAATTAAGAAATTTGATGAAAACATCATTTATTATACTTCGCTTCCCAAAAACGCGGGAAATTTTAAAACATTTATTAATCCGATGTTATCCAAAAATCCATAATTTATGAAACTCCAATACAGTATCCAAATTCA
>Ga0099822_1003759_pt1 | contig 19581 bp, 10 predicted proteins | sample CowpeawhiteBW_FD_76839 | JGI IMG/M metagenome (GOLD analysis project Ga0099822, IMG submission 76839) | Root nodule microbial communities of legume samples collected from California USA - Cow pea white BW | ecosystem: Host-associated > Plants > Roots > Nodule | place: USA: California | collected...
ATATATATATATATGAAGAAATAGAATACAATTTTGTGTATTAATAATGAGTGGTTTGCTATGCTTTTTAATTAAGTTGTTTATATTTTAATTAAGCTTTTTATATATATTTTATACAAATTATATATTTTATACAAATTATACTACAATCAGTGCATGTCGGAGACTTATACAAGGTAAAAGGTGGTAAACTTCTTTTAAAGTGATAGAGTTATTATTGCTTTCAATTTGAGAATAAAGCATATTAAGTTTTAGGAGGAGTTTGAAAGAGCAATAGCTCTACTTGAAATGTACATTTAAACTTTTTATGAAATCATGGAACATAATAGCATGTTTAAACATTTAATTAATAATAAGTTACTTTTATTATTTAAATTATGATAAATTGAACTCAAATGGAGAATAAAAAAAAATAGTTATTTAAATCAATAAGTGTTTCATTTTTATTATATGCATGTATTTGAATTTGAATTCAACCTTTGTAGAGGGATCCATTACTTCACTGGGTGGAGACAAAATTTGGCTTTAAACGGTTGTTTACTCCAAGCATTTTTCGGTGGAAAGAAAGAAGATAAGATAGTATTATTACATCCTTGTAACATATCCAATTAAGAATTTTTATTATTGTCCTTATAATTTTTAAATATTCTTATATCTCCTTGTAACATATTCCTTAATAAATTTCAATTAAGTATTTTTATCATTATTGTCACAATTTTTGTATTTCTTTACTTGGAATTATGGATGTATAATTATAATGTTAATAAAAAATTTAGAAAATAATGGCCCAATAGGGTTCAAAGCAATGACCTCTGAAGGTATGTATGAATGCTCTACCACTAAGCTAAAAAAGATGATTTGATAATTAATACACTGGTTTATATATATCGTCCAAACATCTGTATTGATTTTTTTTAATATTTAAGTTATCTACGAAAAAATTTGTATGTAAGTTATCTACGAAAAATTTTGTAGATAATTTATTTACGAAAATCTTTGTAGATACTTTATCTACGAAAATTTTCGTGGGTAACTTATCTATGAATGTTTTTGTAAGTAACTTGAATTTTTCCTCACGACTATTTTCGTAGATATTTTTTGTAGATAAAATTATCTACGAATGCATATTTTGTAGATAAGGTTACCTACCAGCTGAATATCTACGAAATCTGCTTCGTAGGTAATTCGTAGATAACATCAAATTACCTATGAAAATTGTATGTTATCTACGAATTATAGGCATAGATAATAACCATATTTCTTGTAGTGATATTACTATGCATCCTTTGCAAATTCAACTCGTTTCCAAGTTGAATCTAGTGTTGTTGTAGATCAACATCACTCAAACACTCCAAATTGAATCATGAACTCACTTCATTCGTGAATGATGGAAATCATGGTCATTAATCGGTAGAAACAAAAGGAAAACAACAAATTCATAGCACAAAAGATGTTTACAACAACTGGAATTAATAGAACGAAGGTATGGGTTACAACACAACTCCAAATAGCAAAGAATTGTGGCAGAAAAGTGCAAAAAAATGATGCAAAGAAGTGTTCCAAAACAACAATGTGTGGTGTGGTGGAGAAGAAGAAATGGTATCGGGATGGAGGAGAGGAATGGTGGTGAATGGTGTTCGTGATGTGTTCTGGTGTGTGTTTCAAATGTGAATTGGCTCCCAAGTTAACAAAATCAACACTTGTTACTGGTTGTATAGGTTTCATTCCCTACCAACTACCATAAAATGTGCCTATCTACTTTTGCAATTTCTCCTTGGAACTTCAGTGGAGGTTTCCCAACAGTTGTGCTAGCCTACTACAGGTCACTTGTTCATGTTTAGTGGTGCTTCCACGTCCTTGACCTACTACAGTAAGTGAGTGAGTCCAACTGGCTCATAACAGCTCCAAACTCCTCATTCAAAGGTTTGTCTTCAACTTAATCTTGCATGACATTAGCTCCACATCACCTCTCATCAAAGTAGCATCTTCTCACACTCAATTCCAATCCAACATCTCCAATCTAATCCTCTGGCTATACTTTCACTAAAAGAACAAGTTAGCATTACAAAACCAAATTATGTTATGCCTACAATGCGCCTAAAAGAGTTAAACATGCAAAGATGAGATTTAAGAGTGTTATGCATAATTGGACCATGTTTCAGCCATCTCAAAGTCACAACAAGTGTATCTCAATGCCCTAAAGCTTTCCCCAAGCTTGCCCACTCATTTGGAATTGAAAAGCAAAACGTCAACTATGGGTCAAACTTTGGTCAACATTTGCACCAAAAAGCCAACTCTGTCAAATATGAGCAAATTGATTAGATTAGCTTTCTCTTTATGATTTCTATAAACTCTAAGATGGGATTCTAGGTCTTCCTTATGCATTTCACTAAAAAAATCTAAGAAGACAATGTTAGTCATGCCAAACCATTTCTAAAGACTCCTAAATCTAGACCAAATTCTACTTCTAAGCCTATCTATCAAACTAAGACTTACACTATCATGCCACTATGGATTTATGAACCTAAAATGCATGCTAAACTGAACCAAACTAATAACACTTATAAGGATTACACCAAAAATGCATTAAAAGTACCTAATTAAGCTACTTTTGCAAAACTAGACTAGAAACCTAACTAATTGTTTTGTTCAGCCATAAGAAGACATGAAATAAATTCAGAATATCTGTGAAATTCTTTTCCACGATATCATTGTTGTAGGAGCAAATCATTTGTTCAGATGCTTTATTTATTTCTTTACTGACATTACCAAGACCCATTGTATCTAAATGTATTTCAACATTCAATATTCAATATAAGTAATTTTTCCTCGTAATAATCACCATCATAATAAAAATAATAATAATAAGACAAAGATGAAAATTAATAAAGTCAAACAATTCTTATAAAAAAAATAAGAATATAAGATAAAATTGTAAATGAAGAAAGGATTAGAAAGAGCTTGATTAAGACACACATAACACAATCCTTAGAGAGAAAACGCTTTCACTAATGCTCAATTGGTTGAAGCATCATGCTGATAACATGTTATAAGATAAAGTTAATGGCTAGGCCCAAGTCATCATCTTGTGCGTCCATAAGAGGAGCCTAGGGTTGCATTTGTTGCCTTATTCGCTCTTGCAAGTGTTTTCGTCCTTCGGCTTTATTTGCTTTGGTTTTCTTTCTTTTTGGTTATTTTTTGCAAAGTTATGCGATATGTGATCGTAGTTGTGGTACCGCTAGTTGTCATCATTGTTAGCATAAATAAGTAGAAACAAATAACATTATAGATATAGGAAGATAAAAGATCCCAAATAAACATTTTTTTTTGGAATAAATTGTTTACTTATCTCTTGGACGTTTGTCTTTGGATTGTCTTAGGTGTTTTGTCAGTTGACATTTGTCCTCATACTTATTTCCTATTGATGTTTGTCTTGAGGTGACCTTAGTGATTACTTTTTCATTAAGTTCTTCTAGCTTGTAGGCTCTAATTTGGAGGGAGTCTATAATGCAATATAGTTCTTCCTAATTGAGTGCAAGCTTTCTTTTTGTTTAAAGTCTCGAGTGTCACCGAACTTTCTCCATACTAGGTTTGTCTTTTAGAACATTATTTCTTGAACGTGAGCATTGTAAGACTAGGTTGTTATTTTCTTAGCCATTGCTTTTCTAATATGATTATCTCACCAAGTTTGATATCATGACTATCTCTTTGAGTTCATCCAATTCTATATTGTTTAGCTACTATTTTCCTGACATGAAATGGTGGCGCAAGGATGTACCTTCAAGCTTTGTCGTCATCATGGGTGAGCTTTTCTTGTACTTTAGTTTTGAAACATTGAGTTTCTATTATACTATGGTATTGGAACGTCGAGTCGCTCTTGCTCCTGTACTCGGGTATTGCCATCCCCAATTACTTTTGTACTTGGGTATTGGAATGCCAAGTTACTCTTTTACCTGGGTATTGGAACATCGAGTTGTTCTTGTACTCAAGTATTGGAACGATAATTTATTCATGTACTTTGGTGTTGGAATGTTGATTTGTTCCTTCCATAGTCTATTTTGTTGATCCCAATTTTTGGAGATCAACATTATTCCTGGCCTTTGTGGTTGTTGGAGTGATTATGCCATTCTTTACGTTTAGACTATTAGGCTCCTTTCAGAATGGTTTGTTTGAGATTTCACTACTTGGACATAGTTCGATAATTTCTTCTTGGGTTGTTCTTATTTAGAGGGATCTTTTTTTCTCTATTTTGTCAAGTTTCTGGTTCTTTTACTTAAGTGTTGTATTGTCGTGCAACCTTTTGTTTCGTTGTTGCTTCTCTTATGTGGGCTTCTTCTCGGACTTCGTGAATGAGATGTAGATCAACTTGGAGGTTACTAAGTAGACTCCTAGGAAAGAGAGGTGAGTCACCTAAACAAATTTAAGAACCTTATTTTCCCTAGCCAGAGTTTTCCTTATACTCTTTTTACAAATTTCCTCATAGAAATTCATGCTTTTGTTTTGATGAAATATCCTTAGCCATGACATCGATACTCCACCAGAAAATATCACTTGAACTCCAAAGTTTCTTCTTGTACCTTGTAAATGTTGACCTATCATCATTCTCATGCATCAAGGACTTTTTTGTCGTTGTGGTTTAGATTGATTTGTAAGTTATCATCGTTGTGAGCTTCACGAAAGCTTCATCTCCAAGTTGGAGTATTACGCTCTCAAGAGTCGAGCTATTGCATCCTTGTCAGACAACTTCAAGTCCTAGTGAAAGAGAGGAGAGATCCACCACCTTAGCCATTCGAACCATGAAAGGAAGTTGTTTTTCATCTTAGTTTTGTTGGCAAAAAGAGTATGATTTAAGTTAAAAAGATTTTGATGATGACAAGGAATCTCAAACAAATATTGGGAAGATATTTTGAAGACAAGTTAATTGATATTTAAAGTTTTCTTATAATAAGTTAATTATGTTTTGAGTAGTTTAAATTAGCTTAAAAATAGCAACCAACTCTAAATCTTTCTGGGATCCTTTTATTTTCGTAAAATTCATTTTGATAATCGATTATCACTTAGCATAATCGATTATCTTAAGTTATGTTCAATTTTTAGAAAACCCACTAGAATAATCGATTATCTCTATGGATAATCGATTATTAGCTCAAACTTTTGTTTTTAGAAAATGCACTAGAATAATCGATTATCACTTATGATAATCAATTATCCCTAGCATTTTTTAATTTGTCTTTTCAGCTTCTTGACCTAGTTTTCAAACCTCTTTAAATGGAACTCTTTTCCTCTTATCAAATCATTTTTTAGAAATTAGAGTTCAAGTGTTGTGACTGCAAAGTGTTTCTCTAAACGCTCTTAAAAATTGCTTTGAAAAGTCTAGTGTGGGTAGAGCGATAACTTTTCCTAAGTGGGTTCTTGGAAGATTGGGTGTTGCTGTTGTTACTAGAAAATTTGATCGTCCTCTGTATTATTGAGAGGAAGTGTTTTGCAATCTCTTGTGTTCTCAAGAGAAGTGTTTTCTAAACCTTTACTCTCTTAATCTGATTGTACTGTGATTATTTTTTAGTGATTGAGTTAATCACTTTGTTTAAGAGATTATTATATGGACGTAGGGTCTTTTGATCTGAACTAGTATAAATATTTGTGCTGATCTTTTTTCGTATACTCTTTAAATTATATGCACATGCGTTTAAAGGAACCGAGACTTTAATTGAAACGATAAAATTTTGGGAAAAATTATTTAAAGTATTAATTTTATTAATAAAGCAATTCACCCACCCTCTTCGTTTTTGTCCATTAACAAATCATTCTGTTACACGATTCTAACAATTGGTATCAAAGCTTGCTTTGATAGTTTTTCAAAAAAATTTGAAAATGGTTGGACAAAACCAAACCTTTGCTGGGGGTGCTTCTATTAACAGACCTCCATTTTTTGTTGGAGAAATTATCCCTTTTGCATAGTGAGAATGCAATTTTTTTGGAATGTGTTGATAGGGGTATTTGGGATGACGTGATAAATGGTCGTTTCATTCCTATGATAACTATCAATGATATTCAAGAAACTAAACCCTTTGCTCAGTGGACTATAAATGGAAGTAGAAGAGACCAATAATACATGAGGACGATAAATATAATATCATATGCTTTAATCCTTGAGGAGTTTTACAAGATATATGTTTGCACTAGTGCGTGTGAAATGTCGGAGATTATTTGTGTCACTCATGAAGGAACAAATAATGTAAAATGGGCTCGGAAGAACTCCTTGATCCAAGAATATGAAATGTTTCGAATGTAGCAGGGAGAAACCATTTACGATGTATAGAAGCGATTCACACACATCGTCAACTAGACATGTGAAAGTGAGTCAACCTGACTCACATGGCATCTTAATTCAAAACTCAAAAATGTATAAGGAATCAATTACAACAATGCTTACAAATACCATAAATCATGTAGATTGATACAACATTAGTAATTACCAACTTAAGATAACCACAAAGCCCTAGTCAGATTCACATCATAATTAATTCACTACAAAGCTTTAAAGGCAGGAATTGTTACAGTGGAGTATGAAAGGCAACAAAGATGCAAGCAACGTGGTAAGAATAGATTTGAAATTTCAAATATATATATATATATATATATATATATATATATATATATATTTCAACTATATTTTAAATTTATATGTCAAATAATTTTGTATACTATTATTTAAAATATAAATTCAAATAAAAAATAATATTAAAGTATGATGTAATAAATTTATTTGAAATATAAATTTCAAATAAATTTAAATTTCTAATTTTAAAACAAAATTTAAATAAATTTCAATGCAAAATATAAATTTAAATAAACTTAATCTTATTTAATAAAAATATCAATTTTAATAAAAATATTAGTATAACATTTATATAAAATTTAAATTGGTTCATTTTAACAAAAAACAGGACAAAATTGAGATTAAAATAACAATACAAGGACTAAATTAAGATTAAATCAATGATGTGGTGCTAACAATGATATGTGGCATTACCACTACCACATCACATTGTCATTGTCAAGTGGCACAATGCTAATTTTACACATGGCAAAAAAATAAAAAAAAAACTAAAAACTTTTTTAAAAAAATCACAAACTAACATGTGACATATGTTTAATGTTGTTAGCACATTACTAATGGAAATGAAATAATTGTTACACATTTTCAAAAATAGGGACCCAATTGAGACTAAGTATGGCAACGGGTCGGGCACAGAAAGTGCCCAACCACTACCTAACCCGCAAAACAAAAATTCATTCGCTACCCATCCATTTACCCGTTGTGTGCTCGCGAATATTTAAAAAAGATATATATTTTATAAATTTTAAATTAAATTTAAATAAAATTATAAAATATAAAATATGATATAAATTAAATTAAACTTAATAAAATATAATTTTAATTTTAATTTTAATTTTTTGTTAGTAACAGGTCTCTACGGGTACGAGTAGTCGCATCTGACCAATTTATAAACAGACATTAAAATACCCACTACTCGCAGATATTAACTATCCGCCACAAATTTTATTCGTGGATACCCGCAGGCATGAATATTTTTTTTATCCCTAGTTGAAACCAATTATGATTTGAGGACTAAATTAAAATTTTTAAACAAAAAACGAGGACTAATTAAGTGTTTAAACCAATATGTTTTAGAATGCATTTCATATGTTCTAGAAAACTTATAATGAAAATTCTATTCTGAAAATTGTTTTAAAAATTTTTAAAAACTTATTCGAAAATATTTCTAGAACAAGTAATTTGAAAGTCACTTTTACACGATAAAATAGTCATTTTCAAAAGTATGGGTGTAGCCAGAAATGATGAGAGTGCAAAAAGAAAAAAAAAAGCAGCATATAATCAAGTTTTTTAAAAGGCATCTAATTAACTTAAAATCATATTTTTTTTGTTTCATATACTTTATTTTTTAATTTAATAGTTACAATGAAAGATTGCTCTAGAACAGTTAGATTATTGTAGAGTATTAGAATAGGTGAACTTGATATGTTCTGTTTTGAAAGGACGAAAGGTAAATTGTTTGATACACATATGTGACATTTGACAATGCCTAAGTGTCTTTGTAAGTATGTATGTTCCTTCAATCTTAATATTTCATCACCTAAACTTTGATCCCACCAACCGTTTGTTGAAAGGTGTCTTATAAATTGCTTTAAACCCAAGCAAACTGCGAAATCAGACACTGGTGGGAAAATGTTAGTAACAAAAGTTAGAACAGTTTTCAATTCCTTCAACCACCCTTTATCAATGCAGTCTTTGATGGATCGCAGGATCCAATCCCTCTTCCCAATTGCGTTGTACTCAATTCTGATCTTAGGAGCTGCAAGGTTAGTGCTAGATAGCTTGAAGATGAAGCAGAGCTCTGTTTTGAGACTCTATGGCATGCCACATGGTGGAAGAAGCAGATTACCTGTTGTAGTTTTGGCAGAGGATCGATTTGAGGATAATTGCAATGTGTTTGAGGGGACTTGGGTTTGGGACAATGTGTCCTATCCTCAGTATGAAGAAGAGAGTTGCCCTTACTTGGTCAAGCAAACCACATGCCACAAGAATGGTAGACCTGATTCTTTCTACAAGAACTGGAGGTGGCAGCCTAAAGGATGCAACCTTCCAAGGTTTTGCCAATTGCCACCCTTCTCTTTATGCACATTCTATCTTTTTATGTTCTGCCTTTGTTTTCTAGTTCAATGATCATTGGAAAAATCACATTTTTTTTTATTTGAGTAAATAGTTCAGTCACTAGTTGTATAACATGTTTTTAAGCGATGACATTCTAACTTTTTAACTCCCTTAAGTTTTTTGTATAAAAATATTTTATATCTCTCACATGTATAATAAATATGTTAAATTTTACTATATCTATTGTAAAAATAGTATATCTTCTCATAAGCATAAAGAAAACTATTTCATGTTTCTAGAGTAACAAAGTAAACAGTGCAGTGCATTATTGTTAAGAAAATTAGATAGGAACCCTCGTAGACCTGGAATATTTCCTTGATTTGTGACATTGGAATAGTGAGGTTTACTTAAATTGTTCTGTGTTTCTTGACTTCAGATTCAACGCTTTGAAGATGTTGCACATGTTGAGGGACAAGAGGATAATGTTCATTGGAGACTCATTACAAAGAGGCCAATTTGAGTCCATGATCTGTTTGATACAATCTGTAATTCCTGAAGGAAAGAAATCCCTCCAAAGAATCCCACCGATGAAGATCTTCAAAATTGAGGTATATCAGACATAATATTACTATACCTTACAGCATCTGAAAATTTACTTGATGAAATTGGAGCAAATCCAAAATCGTTCCTAAGAAATGTGCTAGGACACATCAATTGATAAAAATGGGAAAATCTTACCCTTGAACCCAGAAATCAAGGACTAATGATGTCAAAAGGTGTAAATTTTAGGGACCTATTATTAAGAACTAATATGTCTAACCCTTAATCATTCAAAAATGAATTTGGGGTTTTATTTTCACCAAATCCACTTTGCTAAGATGTCCTGTAGCTTTGATTTTTGTAGGAGTTCAATGCATCGATTGAGTACTATTGGGCTCCATTCATTGTGGAATCCATTTCAGATCATGCAACAAATCACACAGTGCACAAGAGAATGGTCAAGCTAGACTCAATAAATAACCATGGCAAACATTGGAAAGGAGTGGACATTCTGGTGTTCGAGAGCTATGTTTGGTGGATGCACAAACCTTTGATCAATGCTACGTGAGTGTCCAATGCTAAGTGTAGTTGAATGTTCATAGCAGAAACTTCATTATTCCTTTACTGAAAAAGTTTGAAAATTTTTTCATTTTTTTAAGATATGGATCACCACACCATGTCAAAGAATATGAAGTTACCACAGCATACAAGTTGGCTTTGGAAACATGGGCTAATTGGTTAGAATCAAACATCAAACCAATGACTCAAAAGGTGTTTTTCATGAGTATGTCTCCAACACATCTGTGGTGAGTTCTCAATCTTTTCTCTCTGTAAAAATTTGTTGAGTTTGAATCATCATTTTCTTTATTTTTCGATGATATAAATAAAGCAGAAGTTCTTGAGCACATCAGATGACATTGTTCAACAGTTCTTCTTAAGTGGTGTAAAAGATCCACCTTTTTATCAGCCGTTTTTGTTTCATGTCAGGGATATGTTTCCAGAATAGTTAAGATGAAAAAAATATTTTCGCTGTTATCTATACAAATTTGTAAAAAACAAAAACAAGTGAAAGTAATGTAATATTTTTATACTCATTTTTGTGAAAAACAAAAACATATGACATGTGTGATCCCCTTTTCACTTTTTGGCTCCAAATTTTTTCTAAAATAATTTCATGCTACTAGGAATTTAATTTTTCATTTAAAATCTACTGAAAATAATTTTTAAAACAAGTTTGTTAGAAACCAAAAGATCAAGCTCGCTTGTATCCTCAAACCCCGAGTTGTTTGGAATGCCAAAGTGAACTAAAATGAATGATGTAAAATGGAAAAATAATAGCAGACATGCTTTAACTCATTCAATTCATTTTCCTTCATATGTATTTGAACAGTTCCTAAAAATGACAACTGATTTTCCATCTTCAGGAGCTGGGAATGGAAACCTGGAAGCAATGAAAACTGCTTCAATGAGTCGTACCCAATCCAAGGTCCATACTGGGGTACAGGCTCAAATCTTGAAATTATGAAGCTAATACATGATGCACTACAAGTACTGAAAATAGATGTCACCCTTTTGAATATCACCCAATTATCAGAGTACAGAAAAGATGCTCACACATCAATTTATGGGGAGAGAAAGGGCAAGCTATTGACCAAAGAACAAAGAGCCAACCCAACAGATTTTGCTGATTGCATTCACTGGTGCCTACCTGGAGTCCCAGATGCATGGAATGAAATCCTATATGCATATCTATTAAAGGGTTATCAAAACTTCTCTTGACATGGGCAGAGAAGCCATGAAAGAAAGCACAAGCATCTCTCAAATGGGGGCACACATCTTCTTTCATACTCATCATTCAATTCCATTTTCAGAAACAAACACTTTTTGTAAAACAGATGTACATACCATTTGACTAACTATCAATATCAAGAGATAGATACCATTTACACACCAAGTAAAACATTTTTCGGGTATGCAGATTGAGAAAGAAAATAAAATAAAAGGCACTTTTAAAGCAACCAACGTGCAAAAATTATCATCACAATTTATTATTACCATTTCTTCATGGAAACCGAAACAATGTAGTTTTCAGTAAGAACTTCCACATGCCAAAAATGAAGAGCCAAAGCAATTGGTCTGTCATTATTTACATGAAGTCTAATTGTATTTAGAGCAGCTCCCACTCACTCTCTGAATCATGCTGCTCTTGGACATTCTTCGATTCCACATCCGTTCTGATGCTTAATGGTAATAAAGTTTCCAAAAAGTCTCTTCTAGGCTCAATATCACAGTCTCCATACCATATTGCTAACTGCTCATACTCCTTGGATAACCTCTTCTTTGAAGCAAATGCATCCTGGATTCTTTTCTGCATGAGCAAGAAGATCATAATATGCAATAACTTATTTCCAAAAATAAACTTTATTTCCTCTTCCTACCCTACCCATTTTCATGTAAAACATATAAAGAATCAAGGGAGATATGTCAAAGCAACTACTATATCACAAAAAAAAAATTATAACTATAGCTTTTAAAGAGTAGCAGAGTAGCAGTGGTGTTACTTGGTAAGTACTAAATTGTACTAAGGATAAAGCACAAAAAATACAATGTCTACTTAGTTTACACATTAAAACATAAGAAGAGAGGCCAAGGAAAATACCTTATATGATCGAAGCTTTCGAGTTCTACAGGCAACTGCATGCAGTTCACTATCGTCCACATTTACACAGTTTTTGTCAACCTTCGGATCATCATTCAATTGAATGACTTCCGTGCAGGATTCAAGAGAACACACCAGTGATTTATCTGAAGAAGCAAAAGTCACATTAGATAGGAGACAATACACTTAAATGAAATTAAACATGTTATCATTGATTATAAGATTCCTAAGTAAAAAATCTGTTCGTATTGTTATTTTTCTCAAGTAATATACAAGGTAAATATTTTTGTCTACTTCACTTTAATTGAATTTTACACAAAAATGAAATAATGAAAAAAAAGAAACTAATGAAAATGGTAATTATCTGTGTGGATACACTATGTACCTGGATTTGGATAAACCATAAGACTTGCAAAAACAGCAGGTTTACACACTTAGTAAGGCACAGATGGCTTTAACTGTGGATAACATAAAGCCAAAAGCCATATAGTGAAGCAAGTTATTCAGATATCTTTTATTTTATTTCATCTGGATGGAGCTCAAAATTTTGTCAATATATTATTTGACCCAATTGTTTAATATAACTATATCTCATCTGGCAAACATCTTATAGCGCTATATTGAGAACAACATGTATGCTATTCCCAAGTCTACATGAATTATCCAAAGACATTATTTCATTGATCATGAAATATACAACAGATGAAAGAAAAATTTCTCATAAATAGAAATTTGGAGATGCCAACCTTTTGATCCCATAGATTGACAGAAACCAGAGAACACGAGACCACCCTGAGGTTCCATGACTTCACGAGCTGGATGGGTGGAAGATTCACAACATACAGGCAAAACGAAACTATCTGAAGTAGCACACAGAGAAGCATCACCTGGATTTCTTTTGCAAGATTCATTTTCATAGGAACTACTGGAGCATGAAGGTTCTGTCCTTGTCATAGGCCTTTCACTCGACACTGAAACATCAGGTGAAACTTCAGCTAGTATACCATGTGTGTTCTGGTAAGCATTAGATGATTCCCTAAGCAAGGAGACATTAGTTGATTCTTTCTCATCGAGAGACTGGGAACTCAATAATTGGGATGTGGATGAATTCCTAGCATTTTTTTCAACAATCAAGCATGAATTTTGACGTGGATTCACATCTCTGTTATCCTTTGTTCTGATTGAAACTTTGTATCCACTTTCAAAAGAATCAAAACATGGTTCACTGTGTATAGGGAATTCCAGGGGTCCTTTCTCTCCAACAGACATCATGTTCAATGGTTTAGGAACAGATTCAAGAGCAACCACTTCACTGCTTGTATGGATATTTTCTTTTGTAGATACAGAAGTTCCTCTGGAGTCATCACCAACCTCTTCCTGAGAAATGTAAGAATCTTCCACCTCTAGGGAAACTGAGCAAGATTCATCACTAACTTGATTTACGTTCCTGGTATGAACACCAACTTTCTGAATATCAGCAATATCCATGGCATTAGTATCGCGCAATGCCAAACAAAAATAATTAATGGGAGTTTCCTCATCAAGACTCTGGGGACTCCACACCTTGGAGGAGGATGAATTCATAGCATTTTCATCAGCAATCAGACATGAGTTTTTCTCTGCATTCATGTATATGTTAACCTTTGTTTTGATTGAAACTTCCCATCCACTGTCAAAAGAAGAAGATTCACTGTGCATAGAGAATTCCAGGGATTCTTTCTCTCCAAGAGACATCAAGTTCATTGGTTTAGGATCAGACTCAACAGCAAACTCTTCAAAGCAGGTGTGGAAGTTTTCTCTCTCAGACTCAGAAGTTCCTCTTGAGTCAACACCAACTTCTTCCTGAGTGATGTAAGAATCTTCCAACTCCAGGGAAGCTGAGCACGATTCATCACTCTCTTGATATGCAGGGATGTTCTTGACAGGAACACCATCTTGATTATAATCAGCACTACCAATGGCAACCTCTTCAAAGCTGATGTGGAAGTTTTCTTTCTTAGACTCGGAAGTTCCTCTTGAGTCAACACCAACTTCTTCCTTGGTGATGCAAGAACCTTCCAACCCCAGGGAAACTGAACCCGATTCATGGATGTTCTTGACAGGAACACCATGTTGCTTATGATCAGCAATATCAGTGGCATTGGAATTCATAAATGCCACATAATAATGATTGATGGGATTTTCCTCATCCCTTTCTTTATTATTATCTTTACAAACAGAATCTACTGAAAAGTCAATGTTATTTGTCTCAGCTACCAGAAGATGATCTTCATATTTTGAACTGGCCAATGAATCTAAGGGAAGTAGTTCATGTACAACTCCAGAATAAAACTTTTTCACACTATCTCCAACATTCTGGACCTGGTTCTCAAGATATTTTTTAGCATCCTGAAAACAACAAATAAAGAGAAAATAACAAAGAAACTTAAAGATTGCAATTTTTCCAACCTCAAGATATGTTATACAACTACAAGAGAATGAACAAAGATCAAACCACAAGTGTAAATCTGTAATTGAATCGTTTAAGTTCTTTGACAACCAGAAGAATGAAGTTCTTTAAACTTCCCCATGGATAGCAATGCATTAATTAAATGATAAAAATAAAGTCTTTCTACTTTTGAGGTTTCAAATACGAGTTACAAAATATGGCAAAGGTGAGGAGGGAAGACAAACAAAAGGAAAAGTAGAAAAACAATGAAATAGTACCTGTCCTACAATATCATCCACCTCGTGGCACACTGCTTCAAACTTCTGGTAAATATTCCCAACCCATTTATTACTGTTAAACCTCAAATCCATCACGAACTTGTAACACTGTACCAGGACAAGAACTTTGAATCCTCAGGTTCGTGAAAATAGCATTTCAATCCTAGATGAAACTGCAACAACAACGGAAAAAGTTTTAATGCCTATCATAAAAAAAATGGAATCAATCCCATTCTTCAAATTCAGCCGCAAATCCCATGATTTGAGCAGTATGTGCGCAGTATGTGCTATAAACCCTCCCTTGAACCAAAAAATATTCCGTACATTAATAGGATAAAAAAAGCTTTATCTGAAAGGTGAAATTCCACCATCCTTTTTTGCTTGAAAATAAAAAATCGTTAAGACAATTAAACAGGCACCAATACAACCCTCCGTCCAAGTTTCAAATTTTCATAGATTCTTTTCTGACTTCCATATAAACAGTATTTTCATCCTACCATATAAACATTTCATATTTCCCAGAATACAACTTTGAACTCTTTGGGATTGTATTTCATATTTCCAGAATACAACTTTGAACTCATTGTGATTGTAAATTACTTCCGGATGGAATGTCAATAACAACACACAAAAACAATAACAAAAACGAGGAGAAAGAAAGGAATAAGAATAATTCATGCAATACCCAATTCTCAATATGTTCATATTATGGAACGAGCCATCAGAACAATACATACACATGCAAACAATACATGAAACATAAACCTGCATGATGCACATATTCTTATCCTGTTATAGTTATAAGACACAAAGATGATCAAAACATGTTTAGGTGAGTGCAGAGCATTCAGCGGTAGTGAGAACGCATTCGGTGGTAGTGAGAACAAAAAAAGGTATGCAAAAGATGAAAACTTTAAAGTCCTGATCAATTTTGAGGAGAAACAATCTAGGCCGGGGTGTGATCAAATAAGCATGGCCAAAATTCAATTTAAGTAAATTATAGGAACATACAAAGAAACGGTGATCAGCAACCAGCAACGTCAGCAACCGGTGACCGACCAAACAATTGAGATGCAGGGTGAGAACGGATTCCGAATTTGAGGTTGAGGAGTGAAATCAGAGGGTTTTAAGAAAGAGAAACCTTCACTCAAACAGAATAAATCTGTTTGTTGTTATTATATTTTCTCCTAAACTACGGAGGACGTTTTTTCGGGTATTATTCCTCTTAATTTATTATTATTATATTTTTATTACTCTCCCTAAATTTGTTTAGAATTAAAACTAATATATTCTTTTAATACTTAATTATAATTTAAGTATCCATAAATTTGGGAATTTTTCTTTGAGTCTCCACGCTTAAATTATTTAATTGAATATGTTAACTTAACGATGTAGTGTTAAAGAGATGACATGATTGTTATGTGATTTTATTGAGTTGTCGTTACATTTACTCGTATACTATTTTAAAATTTTATAAATTATGATTTTATAATTTTATAATTTTATAAAGAAATCGAGAAGTATTATCTAATTTGTAACCTAGATTCGAATTGATGTGTGTACAAATAAGTTTTATACACTTAAAATATCTTGTAGGCTTAAATTTTGCGTACAAAATTCATTCATAAAAATTTAATTTTAATTTAAATCCATGCAAATATACAAAATACATCGTATGCATGGTGATGAAATTAGACAATATCTATTATTAATGTTCGAGAAATTTTTTATGGTGTCAAAGTGAGTCAATCCGACTCACACAGGTTGGTTCACCACAGGTTGAGCAAAAAAATGATCGACCCAACTTGACTCACTTTTGTTGTAAGTCAAAAACTTTGCAACCAAGTCAAACCCACCACGGTTGGTGGGTTAGTGGGTTGACTCACTTACGATTTTTATTTTTTCTAATTTATTTTATATATTTATTATTGTAATGGGAGTGAATTGACTGAATCTATTTTTTATAATGGTGGAATTAATGTGCTCACTTAATTCTCGAAATATTAGTATAAAGATAGTAGTTAAAGATTAAAGTATTAAAATATATAACTTCTCAAACAAGTAAATCAAACATTCAAACTATTCAAATATTACAGAACAACATTATAGTATTTAAAAAATATGAAATTGTGAACCTATATAATTAGAAGTAGTAAATAATTATAATAAAAGAATTTAAAAATTGTAAAAAACTGTTGGTGGGTTAAGTGGGTCAACCCACCCTCAAAAAAAGTGAAATTTGTAAGTTTTGAAATTGTTGAAATGCCAAGAAGGGTGGGGGGTGTTTGAATTGGCTTGTTAAAAATTTTTGTAACCTTTAAAGGCTTAAAAATGTCCTCAATTTAATCAACCCAACCAACAAGTAAGGATGCAAACACTTCTCGACTGTACAATTTTAACCGATCAAAAACAGAGTTAGTCGATTGATTTTATTAAACTGATGCAGTATTGATATAATCAATCGATCGAATCACAAAAACAGTCGACTAAAATACTGGAAAAAATACAAAAAATGAAGATTTGTGATTTAAAGCAAGATCAATGTAAAAGATTAGTCAAGACAGGTTCCAATGAGTTATATAAACATGATCAAAGTTGTAGATAATGCCAAAACACTCAAGAATGTCAAAAAGATAGTTTAGATCACAATTCTTTAAACTTTAAATGATAATGCAAGAGAGAAGGGTTAGAGAAAAAAGTAATGCACAAGATTTTTATACTGGTTCACTCAAACCTGAGCTACATCCAGTTTGTCAAGGCAACTCGAGCCTGACTTTGCACTATTTCAAAAGATTTACAAAGTTTACACTCCTATACTTTCAAAATATGCAAAAACACATACAAAAGACTCTTGAATCACACAAAAATCACACCAGCACAATAAGACACCTCTTGCAGACCTGGAAAACCACCAGGCACACACAGAAAGCTTGAGAAAGATCAAACCTCAGTGGTAGCACAACCCTGCCTACCACAAACACCTTCTCCAAGCTTCAAACACCAAGCAAAATGCTCCAAGAATTGATCAAAAATCAATCTTCACCAGTTTTTGCAATATGTATGATCACGAAAGGGAGAGAATTCCCAAGTTTCCAAAATGATTTCACGCCAAAAAATGGTCTTCTTACCTCTCTTTTGAAAAATACAGCTCGTATAGTCAAACTGTTACGAAATTTAACAGGTTGATATTCAAATCAATTGCTTGATTTCACTTAACTTAAGTGAAACCAGTCGATAAAAAATAAATGAACTTATTGAATAAGTCACAATTTAAGATTACTACAACTAACCTTTTAATTTGTTAAAAATTCATTTAACAGATTAAAAGACACATTTTAACTTGTTGAAAAATATTTCAACAGATTTAAAAAACAATAAAGACCCTATACATCTAATGAATGCTCAATTGTCTACAAAGAGAATTATAATTTTTTCGCCATGATTGATCCATATAGAGGGCATGCATATAAGGCTTGATCAACTCGAGCAACATCAAATCTCCATAACTTCCTAAATGTAGGCATGATTCCAAAGCAATGGCTTCAAGTTACTTCAACAAAGTTTCATCAAATCTTTAAGTAACACACCATTCAAGCTACGCATGTCAACAAAATTTTCTCAACCCAACCCAGCTCGAACCCGTGGTGAGTCGGATTGGCTCACGAGTTGAAACTCATTTTGACATCGCTAAAAGTTTCGATTTTAACAAAAAGTTGAGCGTACAAAATTTAATTCGAATTTAATTTGTACAAATATATATTATGCATGGTGATGAAATTAGACAATACTCATCATCCTATAAAATCATAAAATTTTAAGATTATAAAATTTTAAAATTATAAAATGAAAAAATAAAAAAATTTAAAATCATAAAATTGTAAATTATAAAATTATAAAATCATAATTTATAAAATTTTGAAATAATAAAATAATGAAACTACATATGATTGACAAGATAATAACCATATTAGCTCATTAATCGTTACATCACTGACTTCACATAAAAAGTTAAACGTGCAAGGATACAATTAAAAGTTTTAAATTTATTAAATACTTAATCAACTATAAAGATTGATCACAGATCCATTTCAAAAATCCCGAATTTACCAAGCACCTTAAACATAATTAAACTTTCTTTTTCTTTTGAACTTCTAAATATTGATAATTAAAAATAGACTCAGTTGCATTTTTTCTAAACTTCATTTCCTCAATTTAGTTTTTATATTTAAGAGTTCACATTTTTAATTTTAATCGGCAATTTTACACACTTTATTTATTTCATTTTTGGGTTAATAAAAAATAATGTATATAATTTATTTCATTGTTTCTATTATATTTCATGTTATATCATATTATAAGTAAAAGTACAAGTGATACGTGAATCTGTTTATTTTTTTAAGGCTTAATTACTCGGATTATACCCATTTTGGTTCGAAAATTTCAAAATGGTACCCACTTTGAACTGTCTCAATTTAGTATCCAATTTTGATTATTGCACCAATGTAGTACCCTCCGTTAAGTCTTCACAAACTCCGTTAACTACCTTGCCACGTGTCAGCCTCTGGATTTTTAATTTTTTTTAAATTTTTTGTAATTTTTAATATTTTGTAATTTTTTTTAAATTTTTTTTACCACGTGTCAAATCTTTGATGTGACACGTGGCATTGTTAGTGACACATGGCAAGGTATCGCCACGTGGCAAGGTACTTGCCAAGTGTCATTGTCTTCATTTCAACCTAGTCCCCATATATGTCTATTTGTTTCAATTTAGTACCCATATATGTTTATTTGTTTCAATTTAGTACCCAATTTATTTGTTTGAATTTTATTCAAATATTGTTTTTTAAATGGAGAAATATTGTATCTCTTTTAAGACCAAAATTTATTATTTATATAAATGTTATATTGATATTTGTTACTAAAAATGAGTTATAAAATTAAGTATTGAAATTTATATTAAAGTTAATGGTAAAAGTCATGAATAACATATTTGTAAGTC
>Ga0099822_1003766_pt1 | contig 19574 bp, 18 predicted proteins | sample CowpeawhiteBW_FD_76839 | JGI IMG/M metagenome (GOLD analysis project Ga0099822, IMG submission 76839) | Root nodule microbial communities of legume samples collected from California USA - Cow pea white BW | ecosystem: Host-associated > Plants > Roots > Nodule | place: USA: California | collected...
AAAAAAAAAAAACAAAAAAAAAAAAAAAAAAAAATATATATATATATATATATATATATATATATATATATATATATATATATATATATATATATATAACAGTATGCATCTTTTAAATCATTGTTTTATGTTTTTCAATAATTACAAAAGTTCAGTTAATATATTGATTTTCATATATTAATTGAACTTTTGTAATTATAAAAAAGAAATCACATTCCTCTTAAATGGTTCAAAAGAAAAATAAAGATCAAACATATTCATCATAATGTCTACAAATTTAATTAATATACCAGTCTTGCATAATTTTTTAGTAAAATTACTTTTATAAAAAAATATTTGATATTTATTTCATTATTACGAAAAAATTATTATATTTTTAATATTCATCAATGTGTCATTTACAATAGAAAGTAGAACAATTAAATTATCCATCAAATTATGTCACACCTTAAACAAATGTAAGTAACACAATACCGAAACCAACTTAAAATAATGAAGACAAATCTAGAACGAAAAATTCATAGTAAATTAAACAAGATATGCAATATATAATATCCATATCGATAAATACTATATTGTCTAAGGTATACTAAAAGTACTACAATAATTGCCATAAGTCTAACAAAATACAAATAAACATTAGAATAATATATTCCCTACAAAACAACCACATATGTTTTTCACGAACACAATAATTAAAATATTCTAAACTTTCATAACATTAATTATATTTTCATGGTCTTTGTCAACCTCCATCTTTATGAAATTACCACAAACTAAGCCATTATCCTTCACGAATCTTTTCCATCCACAATTGAGATAACATTTAGCTCAAGTTCTACGAGACCATCTGACGATACATGACCAATATGCTGAATCCCCATTACATAACATGTAATTCTTCTATGTCTTGGTCAGTGCAATACCAACAAATGACGAGTTAAGGTACTAAAATTCAAATTAACTTTGTTAACTTACAAAACTCACAATCTAACACAAAGACAAAATCACAATTTAGGAATACAAAAAACACAGTCAAGTACCATTGAGGATCCTTCAACATCATAATAACTTAAATGCTTGACGAATGAAAGATCATCTTGATAGTCAACAATATTTGTAGAAACATTTGCAGTAGTACCAGAAGAACATACCAAACCTGTAGTATAATCTAACTATATACCTTCTAAAGAAAATATCCTATACAAGAACACATTCTTTGAAACATAATTCAAATGCAAGTACACTTCATTCTTCAAATTATAGTACTTAACCATATTTTTCACTGGACCACTTAAATCAATTCTGCCACTCGATTTTACATCAAACTGAAATTTAAACATTTTTAAACAAGAATCAATCAATTCCATCTCCTCACCATAAACAACATTCTTCTTCCAGAACATGTAAAAATATGCATCCAGTCGAATGATAGTAGGGGTGACAATATGGGCCTAGACCGTCAGGCCGACCCGCATGCTTGCAAAAATAACGCGGGACGGGCCAAGATAATGAACTTGTAAGCCCATAGTGGCCCGACCTGCAGAAGCCTGCAACTCGCGTAAAAAAACTTGCACTTCTGTATATTAGTTATTTTCTTTGTGGACTCTTGCATTAACGTTCCAAATTCTTGTATGACTGAAAAAGACAAATATTATGTATTTTTTAATGTGCTAAAATTTGAAGAATATATCATGTATGTGCAAAGTACGAATATGAATATGATGAAAATGTTGAATTACCAATATATTATTCAACTCCCCAAAGTCTTTGCTTAATTTTGTGAACTTCTTAAAGTTTCTCAATTTTTTTGAACATTGAAAGTTTTATTATAAGAATTTAAAAAAAAAAACAGGCTAGCCCGTGGGCCCACACTTATGCGGGGCGATACAGGGCAACCTTAAATGATAGTCTGTTTTTACATCACCAAAACAATTTAGATTCATGAAAACAAATAAACGTAATATGAATAAAATAACAACAAAAATATGAAAACTTAACCTTTGAGGGACATAACTTCACCCTAAGAGAAGTAAAATCCTAGATCATACTAAATCTTCCTATGAAATAACATTTGAGATCCTAGGATATTCGATTTCATCCCATTCTATATTAAAAATCCTTAATAAAAAATATCAATTTTCACAAAATAAAGTACAAATATAATGCATGTCATCCAGATCATAGAACTCAGCGAAATCAGACGATATGTGAATTAATTTTATATTAATATTATCGTGTAAAGAAAATGAATAATTAACCTGATAGAATAGAATGACTTATTTATTATTAGAGTTAGAGATTTTTATTTTTTTAAATAAAAAACAAATTTTAATTTAAAATTTAAAGATTAAAAATATATTAAAAGTTCAATTAACTCAATTCAACTTATAATCTGGATTTAGTCTAATATTAAAAGAAATACAAAATCTGATTCCATCTAATTCGCGATTTTCTTTCAACCCCTTCCTTATGTCCACTGTGTGAATACTATTTTTGATCAGTGACAGAAGCAGAAGCAGAACACAGCCATGGCTACAGCTCCCGAAAACGTTCCTTCCTTCATCGCCGCTCAGCTCAGTCACCTTCTCGCCCACTTCCGTCTTACTCTCAAGGCACTCTCTTTCTCCTTCTCTCTCTTTCTCTTTCCATTTTCTCTCACATTTTCCTTTCTTTTCTTTTCTTTTCTTTTCTTTCTCAGGTTGATCAAATGTGGTCCGCCGACAAATACAACTCCGGCCCCTTCGATCGTTTCTCCCTTCTCATCCCTTACTGCCTGGATTACATCAGATGTATTTCTTCCTTCAATCTTTTTCAATTTCATTTCAATTCGCAATGGAACCAAACCTTTGCCTAGGGTTTCTTTTCTTTCTTTTTTTCTCTCAGGGGATGTTATATTTGACGCCGAATCTCCCAATGCTGCTCCCGATGTTATCTTCGGCCCCGAGGACGATCATTTTCACCCCTTTCACATGCTCCCTTCCCCCGAATCAAATAACAACTGTTTGTCAGATTGGAACTACAAAGACCCCTCGCGTCTCTTAACCCTCATTCAGTTCTTGAGGTCTTTTTTCTTCTTCTTCTTTTTTTTATCGTAGTTCTTCTACAACAGAACTACAAAGATTGGTTCTGTTGATTTAACAGGGATCAGTATGTGCTGTACCAGAGGAAGCGCGTTGAAGAGGTCGATGATGAACGCTTGAAATTCGAAATCAGCACTATCTTGTCCAGGGAGGTAATTTTATTTTATTTTTATTTCTTCGTTTGCCAGTGTTAAAAAATTTGAGTTTCCCTGGTGAAATTTCATTTGTTTCATGTTTAGTGCCTGTTTTTAGGTTAAATGTTGCTTCACCCCTACCCCAAAAGCTGGACAGGATATCTATGAAAAAATAAGGGATTATATATTTTTTTTATGGGGAAAGTTGACCTTTTACTTGATTGCAATTGTTTTTGTGCAGGGAATAGAAATGTATACGGGCTCTAATGCTGACAAGGTATTCCTTTAGAAAAAAACTGTGCTGATATTTCTATGATCTATGGACCAAGTTAACTTAGCATTTGGCCATTCTTTACTTCTGTGACTTTACATTTTAGTATAGTTAGAGGAGGTTAAATTTGCTGTGCCCCTACTGGACATGAACATAAACAAGATGGTGTCTTGCTGTCCCTGGAGATATTCCCAGAAGATATACTTACAGGTTGCTTTTGTTTCTCTCTTTAAATATTCTTTTCAAAATTTCATTTGCTTTCGAACAAACAACTTATGATATATTAAATTTAGGTTGTATATCCTGTTGGAAGAAAATATACGTCAGTACCTTCAGCTCCTCGTCTGAAGTTGGTATCTTCTCCTGAGCTGAAAGCCCTTTTTTCCATTGATGATGTCAAGCTACCTTCTTGGGTGGATGGAATGTAAGCATTTCAATTTTTTTTATTATTGTATGTGTCCCGTACCAATGCATATACAAGATTGAGATTTTTTTTTATTATGTTATTGCTTTTAATTGTTCTATTTTGGCAAAGGTGTTTGGCAGAATATCTTCCAAATCTGGAAGAATATCTTGGGAAACAGGTTAGCTGACATTATCTTTACTGTGTCTTTTTTTATTATAAGAGCTTAATGAACACCCCCATTTATGTTAAAACTGATATAAATATTTAAACATGCTTTGAACTTAGGTCTTAGAGGCTGTTTCACTAATTGAAGTTAGAAGGCAGTTTATTGAAGCCTTAGCCAGTCCATTTGGAAGGCCAATTGAAGCTGATCCTGTATCTGCCCTTGACACTCTCTCTCAAATTGCTACGGCTGCTTTCTTTTTATATTTATTGCTGACTTCTGATTTCTGTTTCTAGATTTTTTGCAGGAAGGCAACTTTTCTTTGTACATCTGGTGTTTTCACATTCCTGGTAATATATGACACTCATTACATGTTGTATTCATTTGACAGAAGCTTACTTTTGAAAAATCAAAAAAAGGTTTTCCGCATGAAGTTTATTGCATAACTCATGTGACACTTCTGTCGGTTAAAGACATCTGTAACATGTGACTAGGTTAGGGCAGAAATCCATTGTCAGTGTCTTTCATTTTAATTTGATGGAAGTCTCATGGCTGGCCAAAAGAGAAAGTTGATTAAAATGTGTACACATTCCTTGAGTTTTAGACCAAGTGAATTTTGATGCCCCTGTTTTAGAATTACCCATTTCCCTATTTTTTTCACTGCTATGACAATCTTGGTACCATCTGTTGGCTAGGAAACTGGAAAAAATCCTGCCAGTCGTGGATTTATGATCATCAATTAGCAAGATGATATTTTCTCTTATTTCCAAAATGTTAAGTATTGCCTCAACACTAGATCTTGCAACAGCATTTTATTTCTTACTTTTCCAAAATAACAAGTTTCCTGTAATCAACACAATATCCAGAGGTGGATGGCCTATCGTCAGGTAAGCCTGCCTAGTTAGCATCTGAGTATATCTGTGCATGTCCTCTATCTTCATAAATTAGACCTTTGCTGGAAAAACATTTTTATATTTCAATGTCTAAATTTTTTCATCCCAACTTCCCATGGCCCTTGGTATGGACAGTTCAAAAAATAAATCATTACACTAAAGGCAAAGGCAATATTTGGATGAGTAACTGTTAAGTAGTTTTGCTTTCAAACCAACCCCTTCTATCTCCAAGGATTCAGTAATGACTCCTTGATGGTGTAGTAGTTTGTCTTTAGGATCCATGAATCTCCTACCCATCCTAGGAAGGATTGAGGGACTTCGATACCAAGTAAACATTGGAGCTTACTGTGATGACAATATTGTCCACATAAATTATGAGGTAAATGCCTCCCTGAGATGAATGGTGATACAAGGCAGACTGGTTGTTATTATTGCAAACCATCCCAAATTGATACACAACAGTCTGGAAATGACTAAACTAAGGCTGTAGTGTCTGTTCAAATCAATGAAGGTACCGTAAAGCCAACATGTTGATGGAAGCCCTTGATGGGGTTTTCTTTTGATTGTGGACTAACTATATCAATCTACAAAATTCTATCTAATAAACAAGAATGCTTCTCTTGGAAGCTACAAAATCTTGAACTATGAATCTAATCCACTGCGCCATTCATCTTTGAGATAAGTAAGGGAAGGAGGATTGATACTTGAAATATTGCACACTCAAGAAAAGAACTCTTTGAGAAGTCTACGCGCCACTCTCGACCAAGGGATAGACAATGGCAGGAGGACCATCACTTGAGATATTACCCACCCAAGATAAGAACACTCTAAGAAAGCCATGGGGGATCGCCACTCTAGATATTAGGCGCTCAAGATAAGAACACTCTAAGAAAGAAGTAAAAAATCACACTTCTCAAAACTTTCTAATTCTCATTCAAATTCAAGTGTGTAGAATACATAGTAGGGATCCCTTTAAAGAACAATCGAAAGAAGTATTAGAAAAAAAAAAAACAAACCAATGCAATTGCTTGGCCTCATTAATGAAGTGATTAGGTTTAGGAACATGCATAATTTCTTCATTACTGAGGTGGTTATGTGTTATGTGGGTTCGTGTACCTTTCCACTTCATTCTACCTTCCAAGAATTTTCTAGAAACTTCTAGAACCTTATAGAAACTACTAAAATATTTGCCATCACACTTTCTAAAATTTACACGTTGTTAATGATTCTTGCTTCCTTCTTGTCATCCTTCCAGTCCCTTCAAAAGTCTTATTTGTACTTTCTTTTTCTGTCATTTTTTTTCATGCTCACATCACATACCATAATAAAGGACTTCCCCTTAGCAATAAAACCAACTGGTAGCTCCATATAAACTTCTTCATCAATATCTTAATGCTAGAAATAATTTTTCATATCAAGCTAAAATAGGGACCAGTTGTGAAATGGGGTCATGGAGAAAAGGAATCTTACTGAAGCCAAAACCACTGGAGAGAAACTGGTCAGTTTAGTCTAGATCATACAAACTCCTGAAAGGATGAATGCCATTTTTAGGGCCAACTTTAAGCATTTATAGCCAACACCACCTTATAGCGAATTTGCATAGGGGAAGAGTAACCAATTTCCAGGTATCACTTACTTCGGAGTGTGCTGCCATATAGTTATAACATTGAATACTTGAAGTCTTCAGTTGTTTTTTGTTCAGAGGCTGATGGTTATATCTTGTATGAACTTTTTTTTTTTTACATTTATAATTGATATTGCACTTGACCAAAATTCTGATGCTTTTGTTTGCCTAGGTACACTTCATGATTCCAACTCAATTTCCAAAGCAACAGCCGGCTGTTATGCTTCAAAGTTCACAGGTTTTATCTGTTTCCACTTTCCTACATGTTTTTTCTTGAGAATTTAAGATTGAATATGACAGCTAATCAAACTGCTTATACTTATACATCCATTTTGAGTTGCTGCAAAATGTCAAATTTTGTTTTGGTCTCGTGACAATGAGTATTGAACCTAAGTCTTCATGCATCCTACCCAAACCCCCCACCAGGAGACCAATCCTAGTGCTTTTTCAAAATGTCAAATAACACTGAATTCTTTCAGTTACGTATTTTAATGTACAGAAATCCGGTGATCTAAATGTATGGTATAGTTTCTTGTATATCTTTTGTTGGAGACATAAAGGACAAGTTCTATAATCTGTTTCGAAAGTATGGATAATGTGCTGGAAACTAACATGCTCGTTTTCTTCAAAGAAGCATAGTATTGTACTTTAAATGGTTAACATAAAAAGTTCTTTGAATTTAATTGTATTTTATTCATCTCCTCCCAAATTATTTTGTTAGGAGGGTCTTCAAATCAGGATAGTAGAACAAACTTGTATGTTTCTGACGTAATCATGATGCACGATACAAGTGATTTCTTTATTTGCTTTATTGCAGCATTTTAATTCACAAATGGCACCTTTGAAGTCACGGCTTATCTCTGATTATCCATGGAGTCCGAGATGGGAACCATTACAGATGGCTGAGCGTATTTGGTGAGTGCTTTGTATCATTTGCTTGACTTTTTCCATTAGGTTAACACTTCATTTCCTGTTCCCACATTTATTGGCTAATACAAATCGTTTCTATAGTGAGTTTCTGGCAGATGAGGCCTTGAACTTCAAGAGGCAATGCAGCGAGGGTCAGGTTCAGTAGTTACATAACCAATCTCTAAACATGTTCATTCAAAAATGTCATTTTGCAATCTTCTTGGCCATTGCAACTTTTTGGGATCCACTTTAAATGAAAATGCATTTGGATTTTTTCTTGTATTTAGCCTGTGTATTGTTAAAAGGCATATCGACATGGAAAAGAGAAGGGGTATATAGTTAGTTTTTTTTTTTTTTCCTATGATTTTATTAATGATTGTATATGCCTTAATTTTGTAAGGACTCTTAAAAAGATAGTATTTTTTTTATTGTACGATCCATAAAATCTATGAAATAGAAATCAAAATTAAAATAAAGTTTTGATAACTATAAATGAAGCTAAATGGACTAAAAGCAAGAATAGTAGGAAATAACTATTTATTTCTATTACCTACCGTAGTTGTACAATATTTTTCTAGAAATTAACTAATTTCTGCCACTTTATTATTTAAATAAGAAGCACATTATTGTTTGTTAGAAAATATAAGTGGTGGGTTGTGACTTTTTTATTGAAAAAAATTAATTGGTGAGATTGTGATAAAGATATGCGAGCATCTTCAATATTTCTTGACACAATCTTATATTTTTTGTTAGCTACCTCAGCTTTCGCTATTAGTAACTAGTTTTTGTACAGTTCTATCACTGTCATAATTAATTTGATAGTTCTGATATAAGAATAAACCATATTTCTTTAATGGTTATTAAGAATCGTGAGATAATTTTAAAGAAGTATTTTTTTCATACATATCAAGTTAATGCAGAGATTTTTTGTAGAGGGGATTCGTTAAAATCAAATGGATTTAGTTGTCATTCCTGTTTATAATTACATTGGAGATTTTTTTTTTTCACAATAACTATATTATTGATTAATCTCACATTTTTAGCCAATAGAAATTATTGTATTTTCTCTTTTTAAAATATGATGTTCTTTTTAATGTACAGATCTAACTTCTAATAATTTACCTCTAAATTTCGATTATTAATAGAAAAACTGTTAATATTATATGTAGTTAAATTTTTATTAACATTTAGAATTATTTACTTTTATTAATTTAGAAGAATCATATTTGATATGAAAATAAAATTAGTCGTTTAAATCCGTCAAAACAAAAAAGGTAGTGTGTAGTTAAATCCTATTTTTAAATAAAAAAATTGTTTGTTAATTTTTTAATCAGTGTCTTATTTTGGCAATATCACTACAAAAGACATTAGACGACTAACATGAAATTGTTTCAATTTCATCAATTTTATCGAGTTTTAGTTTTGGATAAGTAATTGCACCAAATTTTATTTGGAAAGTAGGATTATATCTAGTAAAACATGCTTATAATATTAATCTATACCAATAGATTTTCGCAATACCATTTTTCTTTATGGAGTAAACCTTTTTTTTTTACACCTTTCGGCTTCCACACTTTCTATTTTAATTTTTGACTCATTTTGGAAAAATACTATGATTTTAATAAATTTAACTAACAATAAAAAAATCAATTAAAAAATATAGGAAAATTGCTCCTATTTCCTCTTAAATTGCGACATGTAAACCGTTCTCTGGTTTTAAAATAGACTTCTCCCTTAAATTCTAAATAAAATAAACAATAACATCTTACTCACGTCACTTACCTTGTAAACCTCTCTTTTAAGATATTTTTTTTTAAAACGACACTCATAATTATTTTAGTTTGAAAATTGACATTTATATTTCTTATGTCACTAATAAAATAACACTTATATTTCTTATTTCATTTATATTTATACATATATTTTTTTATAACATGTTTATACTTATAATTTATATATAATAACTCAATAAGTTTAACTATATACTTTATAAACATTTATTTACTTTGTATTAAAATAATATATTTTTTAAAAGTTTTATAAGACAATTTATAATCAAGTGAGAATATATATTTTTTCTTCAGATACTGTAACATTGTTAATACAAAATAATCATATTGTAAAATTATTTATAATTTTTTATCTAATATTTAGTCCATACAACTTTTAAATAAAATGAGAATAGATAGTTTTTATTATAAATATAAGAGTGAACTACATTCTTTTCTATATAAAAAAAAACATAATTGAAGTAGATATCTTCCAAAAAAAAGAGAAGAGGAGTGTAATAATTATTTCATTAAAGACCTAAAAGATTGAGCGTCAACTTTCCAATCTAAAATTAGAGGAGGTCTTAAATTAACATAATTCATCTAAGAATATATTAACAAAACTGTTTTATGTTGGAGTGAAAGTGAAAATTAGAGTTATGTAATGAATAGAAATAAACATGATCAACATAGGAAAAAAAAAAACCCTCAAAAACCCATTTCTTCATCCATAACATTGTTGACAAGAATGTATTCCCAAAATATCTAACAACCTTAGAGTTAGTTATTGAGTTGCCACTGTTCCAATCTCCAGCTGTTGTCTACTTGGCACTCCAAACTTATAAGACTCTCTCAAATAAATATTAATATTCTATATTATTGTGTAAGGAGGAACAATGTTATGTTATAGTACTCTTTTATGTGATTTTTTTTTTTTGTAAAAACATTAAATATATTAAAACTCTTGAGAAAAGAAAAACATTCAATAATTATACTACACAATAAATAGAAGAACTATTAGAAATGTTTACAATAAATTATTAGTAAAATTTACTGAATAAGAATTGAAACTCATAGTTATTAATAATGAAAAAGTTATTGAAGTTTATTAGCATTTCTTGATATAATATATACAATAATTGCTATTTCTTTGGAGCATTGTATAATTATTTTTGTCATGCTATATCATATTCTTCAATTAATGTAGAAAAGAAATATTGGGTTGGTGAAGAGTAAATGATTGAGTGTGTATGATGCAGATCCGTTAGGTTTGAAGCTTCAATTTTTTTCTCTCTCAGACACAAACGGAGAGAGAGAGACACAAACATATGTGTATGAAGGTGTCGGTGTCGGCATAATAGTCAAGTTCGTAGTTACATTGTCCCTTTCGTCATGCCTAAGCCATTTGAACATTTTTATATATATTTACAGCTATGCACATGCAGTGCAAATAGAAAAAAGAAAGCTTAAAACTTTGAGAATAGACTGAGAAAGAGAGAGAAGCATTTTTCAATACTTACTCTCTCTCTCTCTCTGTCGGTCAATTTTCGATCTGGGTCTCTTTTATTCAGTTCGGAATCCCGCGGAGTGTTGTCTCATACCTTCATGGGAGTTGCTGAATTGGGGTGCTCCTGATTCTGTATCTTCCTCTCACTCTGTGAGCTTTCAAGTGGGGGGTTTGTGATCTAGTTTCTGGCTTCATTGCTCCGGAATTTCATCTGGGGTTGTCACAAACTGAGTGATCCATCTACTTCGGAGACAAAGATTGCTCTTTTGAGGTGAGTATTTGATGCAATATTCGAAAATGCTGGTTTGTTTTTTGAAGTAGATTTGGCGGCATAGGGAAATGACATTTCTGTTGTTTCCTTTGGGGAGTTGAAGTGTATTGTTGCCTCAGTCACACATAAGTTTGACCCTCGTATCATTTCACTTCATCTATTTTTTATCTCTGCAAATTATTGGAGTCTTAGAGATCTAACCATTTTTTCCGTGTTGCAAACTGTTGATGGTGCTTGTTGAACCAAGTGATCTGATTCATGGTATTGTGCATAGGTCATATACAGATCCGAGCTTCAATTTCTACATCAAGTGAAGGGAGCTGCTTCTGAAGTGGAACTGGGATTGGAATAGAAGAGAGGAATCTTTCAACTGATCTTCTGAGGAATTAGAAGTTGCACAAGGCTTTTTAAGTGATGTGTGTATCTTGTTGAGCTTGAACTGTTCTTTGATCCGTTATCATTGGCATCTGGATAGAGCTTAGTACAAATCTATGATGGAGTCAGAGGGAGAAGCTGGGGTGAGTTAAATGTTATATGATTTTTCTGTTTGATTTTTGCTTAAATTGGTGTGAGAAGCTGTTGTTTGGGGTGCCATTATTGTTAATTGATGATGTTCAATGATGCATTTTGGTACCATTTCCGATGAGCAGGCAAAGCCAATGACTGCATTGGGTGGCCAAGTCTGCCAGATCTGTGGTGATAATATTGGGAACAATGTAGATGGAAATCCGTTCATTGCTTGCGATGTTTGTGCTTTCCCCGTCTGCAGGCCTTGCTATGAGTATGAAAGAAAGGATGGAAATCAGTCTTGCCCTCAGTGCAAGACCAGGTACAAGAGGCACAAAGGTAAGTGAGGATAAAATCGTTGTTTGTCAATATTTTATAAGTATATAGTTCAAGGTTTTGAAGAAAAAAGTGAAGGGAAGATTTTTATATGCTTGAGGAAGTTTATATGATGCTATGAATAGCTTTTTATTTTTTATGGCTACCTTTTGTTTGAAGAGATTTTTTCTCAATGAACTATATTACTCAAGCTTCTATAGCCATGACAAGCTTTAGACTACTGAAGTCCTTCACCCTTGGAGTATACAGAGGATAGTATAGGTAGTTGCAGAATACAGTGCTGTGCCCCTACAATTCATAGTTTGGCTCTTACCTTTTTTTCATCCCAAATATGCTGAGTATATAAACAGTTCATAGAAGAATTCAGCTGTACTTGATGACTCATTCCAACTGCTTAATCTAGAATTAGGAGAACACAGCAGCCACTTAAGTTATATGCTTGATCTTTATGACTGTAATTCCTTAATCAAGGAGACCCGGATTCTTAGTGATTAACTTACCCAAGGTTTGCTGATATTCATAGAGCAAACTGCAATACAAAATCATAAAATAATCAGATTTATGCTCAAGAAATTTGCTTTCCTTACCATTGCCCCAAAAACACAACATTGTTTTGTTTCCATTTCCACCTATTGGAAGATAACATTATTCTTCCACACAATGTAATATTTCATGACATAAAGTTTTCTGTTTTTATTTGCAATCCCCAGTCCATATATGAAGGACCTCTACCTTTCCAAATTAATTAGTAGTTTCCCTGTTTACTTAAATGATTCTAGGTAGTCCTGCTATTCTTGGAGACCGGGAAGAGGATGGAAGCGCTGATGATGGTGCAAGTGACTTCAATTACAATTCAGAAAATCAGAACCAGAAACAGAAGATTGCAGAGCGCATGTTGGGCTGGCAAATGGCATATGGTAGAGGAGAGGAGGTTGGTGCTCCAAATTATGATAAGGAAGTTTCGCACAATCACATTCCTATGCTCTCCGGTGGACAGGAGGTAGTTCAACTAGGTTCCTCTATGATGTTTTTCTCTACTCCCACACCCAACCATTAAAAATCTCCACTTTATCCATCGTTACTCTCTTAGCAAGCATCTCTTAATGGAGTTTGAAATTCAATTTTCTTTGGTATGTCTTCTTCCATTTCAGGTTTCTGGAGAATTATCTGCAGCCTCACCTGAGAGGCTATCGATGGCATCTCCTGGTGGCCGTGGGAAGCGTGTCCACAATCTTCAATATTCGTCTGACATGAATCAATCACGTATTTCCTCGCATCCTCCTCCTTGAACTATTCACAATATCAAATAGTGTCATTGTTATATATTTCGTTTTTTTCTTAGCTTTCTGATTTTATGCGTTTGGTTATTATATTGGTTCAGCAAATATTAGAGTTGGAGATCCTGGATTGGGCAATGTGGCATGGAAAGAAAGAGTTGATGGCTGGAAAATGAAGCAAGATAAGAATGCTGCTCCAATGAGCACGGGCCAAGCTACATCTGAAAGAGGAGCTGGAGATATTGATGCTAGTACTGATGTGCTTGTGGATGATTCCTTGTTGTAAGTTCTTCATTTAATTACGAGAATATATGCTGCTTCATTTCTATTGTGTTTATCTTTGCTCTTGGCTCTGTCTGTTGGTATAAAGAAGCTTTTTCCTTAATCACTGTTATTCTGCCTTTTGGCAGTTAAAGTTTGATACTTTTAGAATTTGTACTCCCTGTTGTAACGATCGTGTTAAATAACCAAATTCATCCATAATGCTTGTCCCTTGTCTTCAGATTCTGTGTGAAACAGGACTAAATAATTTGTTTTTATTATGCAGGAATGATGAGGCTCGGCAACCTCTCTCCAGGAAGGTTTCTATTCCATCATCTAGGATCAATCCATACCGAATGGTCATTGCTCTGCGGCTGGTTATTCTATGCATTTTTCTGCATTATCGAATAACAAATCCTGTTCCCAATGCATATGCATTGTGGTTGATATCAGTTATATGTGAGATTTGGTTCGCCATATCTTGGATATTGGATCAGTTCCCCAAATGGCTCCCTGTGAACCGTGAAACATATCTCGACAGACTTGCACTAAGGTAGGGCCTCTCTAGATGATCAGAACTCTCTCCTTGTGTGTGAGAATCTTTCATTTTTTTTCCTTCTCATTATGATATTCTCTTAATACAAGCACCATGTGAGTTGCAGATATGATCGAGAAGGGGAACCATCGCAGTTAGCAGCTGTTGACATTTTTGTCAGTACTGTTGATCCATTAAAAGAGCCTCCACTTGTGACTGCCAACACTGTACTATCTATTCTTGCTGTTGACTACCCAGTGGATAAGGTGTCCTGTTATGTCTCTGATGATGGTGCTGCTATGTTGACATTTGAAGCACTGGCTGAGACATCAGAATTTGCAAGGAAATGGGTTCCTTTCTGCAAGAAATATAACATTGAGCCCCGGGCACCTGAGTGGTATTTTGCACTGAAGATTGACTATTTGAAAGATAAGGTTCAACCATCATTTGTCAAAGATAGAAGGGCAATGAAGGTGAGAGATTGACCTACAAATGGACTATCCTGCAGTCTGGTTATGCATGTACCTACTCATATTTCTTACTGGCACTTTTTAAAATCAATTCCTTTTCCTTTTTCACAGAGGGAATATGAAGAATTCAAAATCCGTGTCAATGGACTTGTTGCAAAGGCACAAAAGATTCCTGAAGAAGGATGGGTGATGCAAGATGGTACACCATGGCCAGGAAACAACACGAGAGACCATCCAGGAATGATTCAGGTTGTTTGCTTAATTGTTTATTTAACTTTTTTGGTTGATTGGTTGGTTGGATTCTTAGGGTCAAGAGTCTTTACAAACAACAACCTTTCATTTTTCATTCATTACTTCGGAATTATCTCAAAAGTTTCATCTTCATAGATAGAGTAAATGTTAGTGGGATGAAATTAACATATCTGATGTTTCTACTTTCTCATCTCTACCTGCAGGTTTTCTTGGGCCAAAGTGGAGGGCTTGACACCGAGGGTAATGAACTTCCACGTTTGGTCTATGTTTCTCGTGAAAAACGTCCGGGGTTCCAACATCACAAGAAGGCCGGTGCCATGAATGCACTTGTGAGTAACTAGAAAATTTGAAAATTACTTATCTTCATCCATGTCTTTGTCTAACTACAGTTGGTTTTCATATAACTGTTTCAGGTTCGAGTCTCTGCAGTCCTTACTAATGGACCTTTCTTATTGAATCTTGATTGTGATCATTACATCAACAATAGTAAAGCGTTGAGGGAAGCTATGTGCTTTATGATGGATCCGAACCTTGGGAAAAATGTTTGCTATGTCCAGTTTCCACAGAGGTTTGATGGTATTGATAAGAACGATAGATATGCCAATCGCAATACTGTTTTCTTTGATGTAAGTATCTTGCACCGAACTCATCAACATAATGATCTTCTTTTTGCAAGGATGTTCCTTTGTTACTTCACGTATATTGACATTACCTTCTTTGTGATACTTATCTCCACAACTTGTCTCTTTCTGAACAGATAAATTTGAGAGGTTTGGATGGCATTCAAGGCCCTGTTTATGTGGGTACTGGGTGTGTGTTCAATAGAACAGCATTATATGGTTATGAGCCCCCTATTAAACCTAAGCATAAAAAGGCTGGGTTACTTTCTTCACTCTGCGGTGGTAACCGGAAAAAGAGCTCAAAATCTAGCAAGAAAGGATCAGACAAGAAAAAGTCTGGCAAGACTGCTGATCCAACTGTGCCCATCTTCAGTCTTGACGATATAGAAGAAGGGGTGGAAGGTATGAAGATTTGTATATCTATCTCCATTCCATTTCTAAAGTAAAGTGTGTGGTAGCTAGCTATCAAGATTCTGTGAGAACTTCAACTTAACTTAATAACCATTTTCTTATACAACCTTTACATTTAGGTGCTGGATTTGACGATGAGAAATCACTACTTATGTCACAAATGAGCCTTGAGAAAAGGTTTGGTCAGTCTGCAGTCTTTGTTGCCTCTACACTCATGGAAAATGGTGGCGTTCCTCAGTCTGCAACTCCAGAAACACTTCTTAAGGAGGCAATTCATGTTATCAGTTGTGGTTATGAGGACAAAACAGATTGGGGAAGTGAGGTACGAGTTACCTTATGTTTAAGGCTCTTTTATGTTTCTTATTCCCAACTCTCATATCATCATTTTATTGTTAGCGGATTAACAGCATTCAGGAAAAAAAGTATGAATCAGTATATGGCTGTGTTTTTTGGTAATCTCTGTTTTGTTTTCTGTTCCACAGATAGGATGGATCTATGGTTCTGTCACAGAAGATATTCTTACCGGATTCAAGATGCATGCTCGCGGTTGGAGGTCTATATACTGCATGCCCAAGCTCCCGGCGTTTAAAGGTTCTGCTCCGATCAATCTTTCCGATCGTCTGAACCAAGTGCTTCGTTGGGCTTTAGGTTCGGTGGAAATTCTTCTGAGTCGGCATTGTCCCATCTGGTACGGATACAGTGGAAGGCTAAAGTGGCTCGAGCGGTTCGCATATGTGAACACCACAATCTATCCAGTCACTTCCATTCCCCTTCTCATGTATTGTACCTTACCTGCTGTCTGTCTCCTCACTAACAAGTTCATTATTCCACAGGTTTGTGATTTCTTCATTAAGAGTTCAGTATATACTATATAGCATATTCCTTGTAGCCTTAATTTGGATGCTGTTCTCAATGATTAAATTCCCTCATTGCCTTGGTTTGGTTATGACTTATGGGTAGGATATATTACTAAAAGTAAGATAAACTTTACTACCAGAATGTCCAAATAAGTTCATGTTAGACATCATTATAAACTTTAACATCTCAGCTATGCTGACATTCTAAAGTCCATCAATCATTTGTCATCACTACTAGGAGAATTTCAATATAGGATATAGTAAGCTCAGTCATCAATTTGGGATGGTCAAACAAATGAGTTATGATCCATGTTCAAGATGATTCATTCATACACATGTTTTGTTGGCTAAGAATTCTTTTGGTTAACTGTGACTAAATTGTTGTGGTATCTCTTACACAAACATAACATCTCAAAATGTAATCTTGTGTAACACAAAACTACCTTTTATTTTGTTTTGCAGATTAGTAACATTGCAAGTATATGGTTTATCTCTCTCTTTCTTTCCATCTTCGCAACCGGTATACTTGAGATGAGGTGGAGCGGTGTTGGAATCGACGAGTGGTGGAGAAACGAACAGTTTTGGGTTATCGGTGGTGTTTCGGCCCATCTTTTTGCCGTGTTCCAAGGTTTGCTCAAAGTGCTTGCTGGAATTGACACCAACTTCACTGTTACCTCAAAGGCATCAGATGAAGATGGAGACTTTGCAGAACTGTACATGTTCAAATGGACAACCCTTCTCATCCCTCCCACAACACTTCTCATCATAAACCTGGTTGGAGTTGTTGCAGGTATCTCCTATGCCATCAACAGTGGGTACCAATCATGGGGTCCCCTCTTTGGTAAGCTCTTCTTTGCATTCTGGGTGATCATCCATCTCTACCCTTTCCTCAAAGGTCTCATGGGACGCCAGAACAGAACACCAACCATTGTGGTGGTCTGGTCCATTCTTCTTGCATCCATTTTCTCTCTTTTGTGGGTCCGAATCGACCCCTTTACCACCAAAGTCACTGGTCCCGATGTTGAACAGTGTGGAATCAACTGCTAGGGAAACAAAGGAGTACACAACAACTTTGTCAAACACCTGTGTCAACCAACAACATAAGCCTGGTGGGAATGTTGTGTGGTCATTGTCTTCCAATTCTTTGGTTTACACATTTTGATTTTTGTTCTTGCTTGTTTAAGTTATGTGCAGTTAAATGGTCCATACACAAGAAATCATGTTAAGTTATGTGCAGTTAATGTGGACCATAACAGAAGAAATCAAAGTAGAATCAAATTATTTAAGGTTGTCTATTTTTTTGTAATACTTTCAACATATCTTCCATTCTTTTGGAGCTGTTCATCTTATTTATAAAAACAATTCATCAGAAGACAATATCCTTGTATACACATCATTGCTTTCTGAATGAGCTTTTCTTCTGATTTCTTTGCATTGCTAAATAAGTAACTTCTGCTTCTGCTTCTGCAAACACCTCATATATGTTTCACATTCTTATTTGGCCTTTCTATTCTTGATTATGTGAAATTCTCTTGCCTAATCAACTTTTGTAAGGTTTAGTAACTAATGGTTATGTTTGTTTGAATCAATGTTTTTTAAAATCACCTCGGTGTTTACATCTGTAGGAAGTAATTTATATTTCAGCATTAAATTGAAAGGAAATAACGAGCAAAAAGTAGAGTAATCTTTTTAAAGTTATTTTTGGAGTTGATTCATTTTCTTTTTCCAGTTGATAATGTTCATGTATTTTATATGTTCATTTTTCTTTTTTTAATTCAAAACTTTGTATTAAGGTCATGGCCAAATTGAAATCAGTTTTTGCATAATTGTCAACCATTCTTGAGTCTTTTAATTCATTTTACATGATTTCACAAGCAACATGAGATAAATTAAAATATAACTTTTGCCAAATACTATATTTATTCAATATTTTTCCATTGAATCTTATTTTATTTTTCAAAACTTATTGTTAAAGTGAAAATTCCTTGCACATAAATTATGTATACAAAAATTATATTTTTATATAAATTATTTAATACTTCTTTATATCAATCAAAATCAATATCTATATAAGATACATTTGTGCGAATATGTTAAAATATAATGATTTGATCCTCTATTTGTGTTTCTCAATCTTAACAAAATTTGATATAGTAACTATGATAAAATGAAGTTATAATTTAATGATTGGATCAACCCAATTAAATCCTTACATAAAATTCTTGGTTTTAACATTTAATGAAAGGTGTGCCTATAATTTGATTTTTTTTCTTAAAAAAAAATAGTATTAATTCTTTAAAAAATAAAATTTATGTTTCCAAGCATTACTTCTTCGAATAGTCTTCAAAGCAAAACTTATTAATTTGTATATATCTTTTAAAACTATCATTGTATTACCTTTTTTTTTTTTAAAAAAAGACACCATCTCATAAAATTTTCAATATTGAAAGAGCATATTTAGAATTGTTAACCTCTGGCTTAGAAGAATAAAATGATTTTGTATTGATCTGTAGGCTCTGTATTTATAAAGAATTTAGACTCTCTATTGCATTTTTTAAGTTGTTTTTAATTATATTTTTAAAATAATTTAGTATACAGTGATTTTAATGTTTTAAAACATATTAAAAACTTTTTTAAAATAATTAATATTGATAAAAAAACAATACCAAAAAATCAGCAGAAAATATGTCTATAAGCTTTATAAAATGATATTCAAACTTATGTTATCCAAAAGGTTGCTGAATTCAATTGTTGTGATGGAAGCATATGATATAATAATAAATACAAATTAAAATTTGGGACCATGACCTTGTTCTGTCTTTAGTTTGTGTGATAATGATAACATAAAAGTTGACGTAATAGAGTTATTTAAACATTAGTAATAAGATTATTAATTGCATGATTAATATGTGATACATTAATAATTAAACAAGTCAATTTGAATTAATGTCTGAGTTGATGTAATTATATATATATATATATATATATATATATATATATATATATATATATATTAAA
>Ga0099822_1003770_pt1 | contig 19569 bp, 8 predicted proteins | sample CowpeawhiteBW_FD_76839 | JGI IMG/M metagenome (GOLD analysis project Ga0099822, IMG submission 76839) | Root nodule microbial communities of legume samples collected from California USA - Cow pea white BW | ecosystem: Host-associated > Plants > Roots > Nodule | place: USA: California | collected...
AAAAAAAAAAAATAAAAAAAATATATATATATATATATATATATATATATATATATATATATATATATATATATATATCACATTTTAATATTGGTAAGATAATGAGTTGAATGAAGATTTAAAATAATGATAAGTTAAGTAGCTAAAGTATGGTGAAAAAGATTAAGGGGCTAAGAAATATTACAAAAAAGAAATTTCAGTCTAATTTAAAATAATATTAGGCTCCAACTAATTCCAATTAAAATAGATAATATTATTTAAGAAAATAAATTTCTTTTTGTATCCTTTTATTTACAATTTTAACGCTGATCTACTATGTGAAATTTGATTTTATATTTTTATTCCACTGAAATAACATTAAAAAAAAAGCAAAATTAACCTATGAAAACTAAATGAAAGGTAAAAGCTCAATTTTTCTAAAAGAAAAAAAGAAGAAGATATGTTTGGACCAATGGGTATACTTAGAAACTACTTTTCGTATATAATCAGTTTTATTTATTTTTTAAATATAGAAACTAACAAGTAATAGGTATTAACAATAAATTGAATTAAATGCATTAAATCAATCCCTAGAAATGTACCCCTACTAGATTCCTTCCTATAATCGTACCGTATACCGTATTGGCATTTAGGACCCATAGCCATTCTTTATACGAACTCAGTTTTGTAACATCCGATAGAAAAAACACTTATATACGAATTCAAATGCTAAAAAAATTATGAAATACTATGAAATCATGAAAAGAGAAACTAAAAATTATAACAAAAACAGGCATTTAAATGTTTCAAAAGACATATTTTTAAAATAACATGCCTTTAAGAGATAGTGATATAATGTGTTTACATAAGTCACTTTAGGAGGGTAATTATTTTTTTTTTAAGAATTTGAAATATTTTATGATAAAATATGTTATTTGGATAAGAATTTTAAAACAAATTAAATTATAGAATTTCATTAGGAAAATTGAATTGCTTGAAATTAAAGAATTTCAAATTTCAAAAAAAAAAAAATTGAAATTCTTCATATTCAAAATATGACTCTTTCTGGTTTGAGTCAATATAAAACTGTTCTCATTTGACTTCATATGAATTTGGATAAACTTAGCATAACCTGACGTGAGATTGATCCAACTTAGTTTGACATGACCTTGATTCAATGTCATCACCAACTTGGACCAAATTTAACTTGGCCAAATCTGACCTGATTTGTCTCAATACTATCAGGACCTAACCCAATCGACCTGGACTCAACCGATTGAACGTGATCCCACTCCTGACTTAGTTTGACTATGCTCAACCAGCTCGGATCGACTTGACTTAGATCTAGGTCAACCCAACTTGACTAATCCTGAACCAACTCGGCTTGACAATGGCTAGGGTCAACTTGGGTTAACAAGTTGGTCTAAACTGACTTAACTCAACTAGCTAAGATTGACCTAACTTCAGTTAGGTCTAGGTCAACTCAACTCAGCTAATCCTAGATCAGCTAAGCTTGACCTATGCTAGCCCAACTCAACTTGACATGATTTTCATCAAGGTAGCCCAACCTGGTCTTCATCAAACTAAGACGTAACTAGGCTTAGCCCAACTTGGCTCATATGGGTTGGCCTTGACTTAGATGAATTATGGTCTACCTTCAACTTGACCTAGCCCAACTCAGTTCAACTAGGATCCGAACTCAACTCGACCTGGGCCCAAGTAAACTTAGTTCAACAATCTAGGCCTAACCTAACTTGACTAAATGTGGATCTGCCTCGAGTTTGATGAACCTAACTCACCATAGCTCAATTAAGTATATATTTGTTTTCACTCGACTCAACCTAGTCTGAAACTGACTTAACTTATCTTGAACCCGAATCAACTTGACTTAACTTAGATCTAAAGAAATTTGGCTCGATCTAAGCTTGAATCGACTCAACTCAATCGTAGTATAGACGAACTAAACTTGATCTTAGTTTAGGATAACCCAACTCGACTTGTACCCGTTCCAACTTGATTCAACTTAGACCTAAGTCAATTTGATTTAACCTATCCAAGCATAGTTAAATTTGGACTGAAGCCAATACTGCTTTGAGACATAAGCTTAAGCTAAGCCCAAACCAAATCAACTTGATTTGACTTTGACCCAATTAACTCAGTCCAATCTTTCGTAAGCACAAATTTGTTAAATTGAAATACCGTATCTAAACAAAAAAAATTAAAATTGTCATAATCCATGCGAAACTAATCCATACAAAACGTTGAAAACTGAAATAATTTAAAATAAGCTGAATTCAAAATTAATATATTTGAATGTCTTAGAAATTATAAATTTCCCTCACCAAACACAAGGTAAGTCTTTTTAAAATTCCAAGTAATTGGACTGCAGTTCAATAAATAAAGATTAATACAAAAAATTGCGAAAATTGAAAACAAAATCTGATGACCGAGACTTTTCTACACTAGTTCTTCACTTAGTAATTCAATTAAAATTCTTTACAACATTTTGAAGAATGTGAACAATTTGGCTACTGAAAATAATTGTTGTCTAATACATATTTACTTGATACGTTGTGGTATGTGAACTAGCAAAAAATGAGAAAATCATCAAAAAGAATTTTATATGCTGATAGTTATAAGAAATTTTGCAGCTAATGGAAAGATGTAAATGTTGACTATTTCAACCGTTGGCTCAGTTTCATGTACAGGCCCTGCAAAAAAGAAGAAGAAGAAGATATTAGTACTACACAATAGAAAATAGGACAGTTCTTTATGCACCCATCAATCAAGGTGCACCCTTTCATTAGGAGTGCAACTTGACTTTTACAAGGTGTAGAAAGCTGAAATCTAGAAAATATTGGTCAAATGTAAGTGAAACTTTTCCCATTTAAGTATTTAAGAAGCAAGATAATGAAAGTGAGTAAATTAAAAGATTTTCTCCCTCTTTTAAGAAAACTAGAGAAAAAAAAAATGATCTGATATAGTACAAGGTCTGGCTCCTTAGTTTCCGAAAACAAGTTCCTGATGCTTAAATAAGTCTTTGATCTTAACAAATTTTTGTCATTTTAGTTCTCAAGCATATGTTAATATTATCACTTAAATCTCATGACTTTTCAAATTTTGGACTAAAGTGATTGATAAATTGCATTTCAAATACCTTTTTCTTTTAGTTTCTTACTTTCAGGAATTAATGGGATAGATAGCCTCTACACTTTTAGCAATCTGAAGGATGCTTATACCCAAAAACAATGAAGCTTGAGATGACTACAATTTAGCATTTTGTTTTGGTCTCGTTCTCCTCTTGAAAGAGTGAGATTTGCAAAACAAAACATAAAAAGGAGTCCCTTGCAGAAACTCATGTCAAAGATAGATAACCTTACATTTGTTGTGTGTATTGTTGCTCCTGTAGTCATACTGATATTCTGATCAGGAACCAGTTCGAAGTTCATGTGCTGTATAAAGATTGCCAGAGCAACTATAGCTTCCATTAAAGCAAACTGATCACCAACACACTTGCGGGGCCCTCCACTGAATGGAATGAATCTGCAACATGTTTTGATTCATAAAATCTGAGGAACTACTGTATGATATAACAAAACAAAAAAATATTCATAGAAGATATTAACCAGAATGAATCGTCCCTTCTCCCCACTCGAGGACAAACCTAAAAATGGTAGGGCACAATACTGAATAGGTTAGGGGAGAAGGGTAGGGAATGACTAGCTAGCTACCACAGTGGAGGTGCAATTTCTGTCCACATTGACAGCAAGAATGATTATTGTAACAATAATGCACACCTGAAGTCTGTATTTGTTTCATTTGGCACCGGACCATTCAAATCAAATCTTTCGGGCATAAACTCTTCAGCCCTATCCCAAACCTTGCAAAGTTATGAAGTTTACAGAATAGATCAAAATAGTGAATTTAGAAAGTCAGCAATAACATTCAGACAGTGCAACAACTTGCATATTAGATTTAATCTGCCAAATAACAACACATCAACTCCAGTCACCGTAGCAAATGCATGATAATAGGACAGGAAATATAATATTTGAATAAAGAATCAATAATTTAAACAAAGCAACAACGAGGGGTGAGAGGGTTAGAATATCATGCACAAATTCATAAAAGCAAGTTGCTTTCTATTTCTATACTGAAAACTGAAAATGAAATAGACAACCTTTTTATGCTCTCTCAAAATCAAACTTGTCATTCACAGTAGTATTTCTCTCTCTCTCTCTCTCTCTCTCTTCCTGTTAACAAAAATAGTCAGGGAAAAAACAGAGAAGGAAATTCATTTTGAAATGGAACCGAACAGGTTCAAACCATTATAAATTATTCAATTAAAAATAAATGAATAATATTCAGGATCAAAAATATGTTATAATCCATGGAAAATGAATACGTTTTTATTTTACTCCCAGTAAAAACAATATTTATTTTTTATCTCTCAAATTTGAGATCACCGTTTTTGGTACTACTTATAGAAGGAGCAAGTTTTTGTTTTGGTTGTTGTAATTACAACTTTTGGTCCCTAACATTAATTTTAAAATAAATCAATAAATAATAATTATTTTATGGATATAACAAAAAGATTAAGGATGTCACATGTTGACATTATATTGCAGACACTAGTGGAAGCTACTTGAAATAGTCAATTGACCTTTAGTTTAATATATAAACAATATGTATCACATCATATTAAGGAGTAAAAGACAACGATTTTCAAGTTAAGTATGAAAAACAAAGAAAAGGTCTTACAAGGACCAAAATGAAAGCTAAATCATTTTACAATAACTAAAAACATAAAGTCTAATACTAATGGCTCTACGCTGCCATCATAGGTCTCCTAACCCTGATTGCAATTGAAATAGGCATAATATTGGTTACCATAACAACGCACACAGATGGTAGACCATGGCAAATTCAGCTGCTTCAGGGAGGGATCATATATAGAATGAAAGTGAATAAAAGAAGAATAGTAAAGAGGCATTCGTTTAAGAGGTTTGTCTCACAATAGGCCATAGTGAATTAAACTTAGACAGCTTGAGATAAAGGATCTCATCTGCTGATTATTCAGCTAAGCAGTACTACTGGAAAAGACTAATTAAAGTGATTTAAAATTCCATAACCAAATTTTATAACAAAAGTATACAGATTTGGATACAGAAAGTAAATACCTCAGAAGAACGATGTATATTGTATACAGAAATCATAATATCTTGACCAGCATTGACTTTATAAGAACCTGGAAGCTCATCAGGAACTTGAGCTCTTCTTATCAACACCTTAAGGATGCACAAGGTTGTTATATAAGAATAGCAGAAATTATAACTTTGGTGAAATATATCTGAAATTGGAAGCTCCACTCCAAAAGGCATATTTAAGAAAAATAATACAAAGCAATTGAACATCAAGTGTTCAGATATATCATAATGATATTTTAAAGTGATTAATTACTAAATGAGAATTCGGTTTTTCTGTTTGATTTAAGATTCTTTCCTAAATGTTGATTTCTATAGGGAAATTAAGGTAAGACACTAAATAAAATGAAAAATGACATTTTAATCCATAATATTTCCAACTTTTCGGTTACTTTAGCATTTAAACTTTATTTAGCCTCCTTCAATGTGAGACCTTAGAAAATTTGGTTGCTGAATTAAACTTGTTTTAAACACTTTTTTTTTTTAAATAATGACTCCACTACACAAGGCTACAAAGGAAACAAAGGGCTTGATTATAGACCAGAGAAGGAGCAGTGGAACAATAATTACTCTTTACAACTCTAGGAGCTGGATGCTTCTGGAAAAAGACACATCTAGAAGTTGATGCAGCTGAAGATTTGTCACAGCTGATATTGGAGAGATAGTGGCCAACCTGTGTCTGGATTAAGTTGGGGCTAAACTCGAATTGTTGGGAAGGCCCAAGCCAGACAACTCTAACCTTTACACTCCTCAATATAATGACAGAAAAAATGAAGCCCAGAAAAGGAGCCAAACGGCCATGTGACACATGTAGGTGAAAGAGAGAACTGGACAGAAACAAGCTTCACATACACACTAGAATGCTTGAAAAAGGTTCAGGTTTTCAGACTCTTAACCTAAGGTTTCACTACCAAACTCACAAATCCCAGAAGCCACTGGCTTTCAAAAATTTAAATAATGACGATTAATTTATCACCAAATTCAGTTTCCTCTCATAACACACTAGTTATATCATTAGTTTTTAGTTTCACTATCAATTTTGTCTTACCATACTAATTTTCATAACAATCATAAACTATCACAAGGGTAGACCTGGCATACACAAAAGATAAATTGTTTTTTCCATCCCAAATAGATGTTTGTACTATGAATCATTTATATTGCGAAACATTGCAACCTACCGGGGGATGTGGATAGAGACGGAGTGACTCAATAATACAGTGTGTCAAGAACTTGAGATTTTTAATATCTTCGTAGGCAGGACGCCTTCCCTGTAAAACTCTGTCTACCTCTTCTTGTGCTTTTGCCAATGAGGAAGAATCCTGCATAAATAAATCTCATAATTTGAAGGGGAAGATCATGGTGGTGCTCGGACTTTTTGCTCCATGCTAACAGTAGTACGTTATATAATATAGACAAGTAGAAAACTGAGTAAATAAAAAATAACAGTCATAAATGTTCAAAAAGTCCGTAAGTCCAGCTGAAAGCATGAGAACAAAATTAGAAGGTTGAGGTCATTGAACAATGCTTTTTATATTAATGTCTTTGAACCAAGCTAACGTAGTTTCAAAATTTCTAAATTTCCTTATTGAAAGCTAGATTAAGAAAACAAAACTGCAATGAGATGATTAATGCAAGGTTCAAAAGGAAAATTAGAAACTATGTAGTGGGATCATGAGAATCATGCACGTAATCAATTCCCACATTCTCTCATGAAAAATATGCAAAAGCAACTTGTTGCTACTGATGAGAATGGGACAGAAGCTTTGAAGTCAATTCATAAAGTTGTCAGCGAGGGTTATAAAGATGTTATAATTAAGGGAAGAAATGGGGTGAATGATACCTTGCTTAGAAGATAAAGTGTCCAGGTCAGCACTGAACCAGTGGTCTCGTGACCAGCAACTAAAAGTGACAAAAGATCATCCCTTAATTGTACACTGGAAACCTACACGTAGAACAGTCAAATGAAAATAAACATGGAGAACAGAAATCCAAAGAAAAAAGTTCTCCAAACTATAAAGGGGAATTATACAAGATTGAGATGATCGATGACCCAGAAAAATCAACAAAATGTGTCATTATCAAGTGATATGGCAAGTTTTTAAGAAGTGGTTGAAGTGCAGACCTTCATATTTGGTTGTGTAACTAAATTATGCAGATAAACTCAGATTGAGCAGTAAGCACAACAATGCCAAAGGAACATGAAAATCCAAAAGTCATCTCCTTATGGAATAAAGTCTAGAAAAGAAAATTATAAGATGGTTCAAAACTTCTCAAAAAGTAATGTAGTGAACGAGAAAAACATGGCAAGAAATAAACATTTTTAAGTAAATAACAAAGAATTACAAGAAGACAACTGCTTGAATGAGTTATGATGAATCAACATCATAGCCTAAACTACCTAGAAGAGAATGCTCAGTATTGACCAACAATGATCAACGTACCCATAAAACCAATACAATACTCATCACTTCATCTATAGCACTGCCTCTTAACCTTTCCAAAGAGTCGATATATCTATAATTAACAGGAAAAGACAGCTGAATACTTCGTCTAATTCAGGTGAACTCTCTATAAAGTCACAAGATTTATACACATTTCAAATATACAGCAACAAACACTGATGAAAACAGAATATACATCAACAATAAAATACAGTAATACAGCAAACCTCTTCTCTGCTGGCAAGCAAGAACCGGAGAATACTAGGGTCAGCATCATTTACATATTCCTCAACATCAATTCTTTCCCCCTCAGATTCTACAATTTCCCTACATCTTTCAATGAGATCCTCAACAGTTTTCCTGATAACGCTAACAGCCTCTTCAGCCTTTATTTGTCTTGGAATTAACTTACAAAGAAATTTAAACTGCAATAACAAAGAAAAAGAAAAAAAAAATGTATTTATATACATGACATGAAGAATGAAGTAAGAAAATCCAAGTCCTGATTGTAAGATTAACTCGCCTTCCAATATGGTAAAAGATCAGTTGATCGAGCCTCTGCCTCTTTCAATGCTGTGTAAACAGCCTCAATAACAGGACTGTCTGCACTGAGTGCGTCAAAGTTATAGTTAAACACAGATAAACCAATAACATCCAGAGTCAACTGTGAAAACTTCTCCTCCATGTTAACAGCAGTTCCATTGAGTGCATCAGATTGTAGCTTCTCCACTAATCTCTCAGCACATCTACAAAACACCCTATCCACTATAATAGACAAATACCGTTTATGAAGAGATGGAACCACAGCCCTGCGCCTTGCCTAATATAGATCACAAAACAGTTGTAACAAAGAACCTGTCGCCCAAAATAAGCTATAAAATCATGACAAGAAGCACAAATAGTATCAATTTAGTCGTATATAAGTAAATCATTTATATATACTTCGATACTACGAATTGAAATGCATAACCGGGAAAGTGAGTCCACTCTCGTTATCAGACATTATTAATAGTCTTTTTTCTGTCACACTTTTCAGATACTATCCCTGCTATTATAAAAAATAATTCTACCAAAATACTTTATATTCTTAATTGCGTATTCCTTTCAATTTACTCTGAGTTATCTTTAAATATAAATTCAATTTTAATATTATTTTTGAAAAAGATGTTAATAGTTAAAAATAATCTTGTATCACAATATCTTTTTCATTGTAAAATCAAAATATAATTTAAATATTTAAAAATATTTATTTATTATAAATTTTAATTATATATAATTAATATATTCAATAATATTCATTATTTAAAAAAAATAATATATGCACCAACAATGTAAACTTTTTAAATGGTAATCTAATCACAAACTGCCGTGAATGCCAAGTTTATTACTACTAAAATAATTATTTTAAAAGTAATTTTTATTGGTTGGTTGACAATGTTTTAGAATCTTTCTAGACAAACTACTACATAAGGACTTTTAAGAGAGAAAACTAGGAAGAAAAAAAATGAAATGAGTTTCTTTATAAGCTAAAATTAGTTTCTGCATAAATTAACTTATAGAAGTTCTCTCGTAAAGCTTCTCTATATTTTTATTTTTGAACTTGTGCATAAGCTCATCTTTATCTTATAGAGAAACTCGTTTCATTCTATCTTTCTTATTATTCTCTTCTAAAAATTTATATGGAGAAGTTTGTCCAACAGGCTATAATCGTGTCTAGACAGATTGTGCTGACAAATTAGACTCTTAGTAATAAATATGTATTTAATGTAAGAGTGTGTTCAATAAACTTTTCTATAAACATATACATAATAAGAAAATAAGAAGGACAAATGAAATAAATTCGTCCACATACTAGTTTAGGCATAAGTAAAAATCATCTTTTAGAAAAACTAAAAAGGAAGTGCTTCTACAAATTATCTGTGGAGGAGAAGTTCATCTGGCTTTTCACCTAATTTGCTTTCCTAATAGAAGCTATTGTGAGAAATTTATCTAGATCAAGTCACTTCACTAACTTTAATAACTTCTAATGATATAAGAAAAAATTTCTTTTACTTTTCATATTATTTTCTTCTTTCAAAACTCCTTATGAAGAAGTTAATTTATCAATCAAGACCCAAAATGGAAGGTGCTGCTACATTGCTATATTACACAACTTAACTTTTTTTTAATTATCAAAATTCAAAACATTCTCAGTTTCTCGTAAACATAACTAAACAACAATGCTGCAAAAGCGAGCATTACCGTCCAGAGCGGGCCTTCGGCAATTGCGAAACCAGACCCGAAGAGGAATTCGGAGACCTCAGCAACGAGGCCCTTAGAATATTTGCCGTAGTTCCTGAGAACGTGTTTGGCAATGGCGGGGTCGCTAACGACGACGAAGTTTCTGGGGCCAGCGGCGAGGCGGTAAATGGGGCCATAGTCCTGCATCCACTTGAAGAGAGGGAGGAAGAGGGCGCCGCCGAGGAGGTCGGAGACGTCATCGAGCTTGGCGGTGGCGATAGGGATGCCGGAGTCGTCGTTCCCGGCGGTGAGGGAGCGAGAGAGGGAGGTGAGCCAGTCGGGGCTGACCCAGGAACCGGACTTGGTGCTGGCGTCGGGGGGTTTGTTAACGGAGGATTTGACGGCGAGGCGATGGTGTTTGGGGGAGAGAGAGGGAGAAGGACGGGTGGATGTGCGGAGAGAGAAGAGAGAGATGGGTGAGAGAGAGAGTGAGCAAGGCATTGTTTGAAGACGGTGGTGGGTAGAACCAACGGTTTCCCACGCGGAGTGAGCGAACGAACTACTTGCTTTGCCTTGCCTTTTATCTTTCTCTTTATCCGTTCTTAAAAAAACAATTTTAATATATTGTGACCCAAATGAAATTGTTTTAAAAAAATGTAATTTTTAAAACAGTTCTTACAAAAATTAATAACTTTTTTTTATAAATGAGTAAATGCTGTAAGTAATTAGACTAATTTTGGACCATAGATCGTAATATATGTTTCTTATAAAGGTTGTTTTAACTTAAATATGAATGCTTACAAAAAGTAAAATAAAATTGTAATAAAACATTATTGTGTTATAAGCAAGGTTGATACTTTTTACAAAGATTAATGTAGTGTTCGCTTAAAGGAATTAACTATTTCCAATGAATGGTAAAGATGATTAAGAGGTAAGATGTGTATTAGTTTAAGTGGACATGAGAACAACAAAAGGGGAATTGATTGATTTTTTAATCTTACATACATGACTCTGATTCGAGGGAATACGTGTTATAAATACCATTTTACTCTCAAATAAAGTTATGTTTTCTTTGTTTGTAGCATTGCTTTTTCTTTTATGCATGGTTAATATAATGAATGTCAAGTGCTACGAGAAGAAACCATGATGGTGAAAAATGGAGGGATCATCCATGGAAGTTGTGGTTGATGGTCGAAGATGAAGAGAAGAAAATAATGAGGTTGTGCATCTTGTGATTGAAGGAGAAGCAAAAGGATCCGATCCCAATTAGGTGGAACCAATCCATTGAGAGTATGGGAGAGGGATTCATTCCCATGACCTTAGAATTGATCCACTCAAAGTATGGGAGAGAGGGATCCGATCCCACTTGTGTTGGAATCAATTCATGAGTTTGGAAAGTCAAAACATCATGCACGAGAGGGAAATAATGGTGAATAAGTAGTTCATCCCTATAAATCTCTTCAAAGTGGTGAGATGGGTTAAATAGAGTATCCTGCAAATCCACGCTCTTCCTCTCTCGCAAGTCCATTAAAGCGAACGTATAAATACTCACAAATCCATTTCTTCTTATCGCTTAATATAATAAATCAATACAAGCGAACACAACCTAAAATAACTTTTACAATATTAAGATTTCTTTATGATTGAAATGTGTGTTTCTTTTTGAAGTAATAGTTGTAGTCTTTTTCAAGTTGCTTGAAGCAATTAGAAATTTACCTATAAATAACCTTGACACTTAAATGAGTTGGAAAATAAATGAAGTGTAATAACAAATAATCTATACTATTTTTAGGGGACTTTTACTTACATTAGTGCTAATGATGTGCATGATGGTTTCCATGATAGTCATATAATATAATGAGTTTGGACTTTACTAAGACTTAGATCTGTCAACTTGACCCATGATCCATGGATTAGCCCTAGTCCACCCTTAACTGTCAACTTAAGGTTTGTTTAACTAAAATTCGGCTGAACTCGACTGAGTCTGTTGTGGTCAAAATCTGGTCGAGTTGTCCTTAGCCAAAATTTGGTCAAATTCAACGCCTTGACCAAAATTTGGCTGAATTTAACCTAGTCGATATTGACTAAAATTTAATAGTTGTAAAATTGATAATTTTCATTAAAATTGTAGAGTATTTGCAAAAATAACCTAATTAGTTGATTAAGAGTCAAATTCCAATTATAAAAAAAAAATAGTGTGGGACTAAATTATAGTTATTAAAAATATTCAAAGATTAAGTTGCAGATAATAAAATAATAATTAAGAACCAATTTGTAATAATTACGAAAAAATATATGTTAAATTTGTAATTTAAAGAAATTTGGAGACTTATATGTAATTATGAAAAATTATGAAAAATAATTTTGAAGTTAATAGAAAACACTAAATTTTATCTTTGAAGGATGTCAATTAAATTTGTAAGTCAATAAAAAAGTCAAACATAAGTAATAATTAATATTAACTTCTCTACTATGTTAAAAGAAAAATAAGGTATTATATGGCATGTTCTTCTCCATTTTCTTCCTTCAATCTACTTTCTTCTTCTTTTTAAAACTAGTTGTTAGTCTCATTTTTGTTTTGCAAAAAATGAAATATGACCATGATATATTTTAGTCTACATGCTTCTTCCACTAGTGAACCTTCCTCTATGAGTTTTGAGTTCTCTAACACCTTAGTTGATTGTTATTAGATTGACAAATGTATTAAATCGCACAAGTAATAAAGTGAAAAGTTCAAATATCGTTTCTAAGAGATTTGAACAACACTTGACAACTCTTTCAATTCATAACTCAATTAGACAACATATTTCACAAAAACAAACATAAAACTCTTTTTGTGTTTTTGTCAAACATATGATGTTCAACAATATATGATAAAGGCTTTATGAGGATTAGGTTTCACGATTCAATTTAAAGCAAAACCACCAAACAATATACTTCTAATTTCTTCTTTAACATTCATACTTTTGTAACAAGCTGTAATGTCTTACCGACAAGTCTAAACCTGAATAATAAAAACTCTATATCTATCAATTTTTATTATACATTTGGATTAATAATCAAGATTATGATGTTATGAATAACTAAATGTTCCACATCTAAGACTAGCATGTGAAATCTATTAGTTGTTCTATCCTAATCAAGTTTCCCAAACTATCTTTCAAATTTCATCACCATTCTCAATAAACTGAGCATTTCTAATTTCAACGATTCTTGTACTATAGATAAGACAGTAAAACATATACTCTTTTGATTTTTCTAGATAACAAATGAAATATCCACTAATTCATCCAATTTCTTTTCTTGCAGATTATAAATTCTTACTTTTGCTTGACAGAATAAAGAAACGTATAATCCCTGCAAGCATAAAATCAACAATGTTTATAGTTTGACATTATTATATGCTTATGGTTTGTTTCTATAAGATGAAGTATACCTATTGTTTGTTCAAGAAAAAACTTATTTGACTAAGTAATTTGGCTTGTTAAGTTCAAGCAAAAGTTTATCAAACAACACGTATGCACAACACTTGCATTTATTACACAAAGCATCCTTTTAACTAATTATCTTTTCACTTACACAACCTGTGTTTGTTGGGTTAGAATGAATACTTTATGTCAGACATGATCTGATACACATAAATGTTTTATTTTTAGTTGTTTTAATGATAAAATCATAGCTATACAAAGAGCTTAATGAACATGGATTTAATAAAAGGAGATTGATAAGATTGATAACTTCTTTGACAAAAAGTTTTACATAGATCATATATGAGAAGACCATTGGGAAGTCTCTCTTAGTGAGCATGCGTTCTTGTGAGATACACATTTATTTCCTTGGCGTAGGAAGGGCTCCCAAGTCAAAAGAAGCTGCCTCCTAAATTTATTGGATTTTATTTGATTCTCATGAACTTGCTTTACATCCTTCCTTTGCCAACACTCATAATATATTCCATATTTGTCGCAATTAGGAATACATAATCTAGACTACATTTTGTAATTAGACAAAGTTCAAATTATGAGATTTCACTTGGGAATTGGTAAAAAATGAAAGAGCTCTATTATATATTATCTCTTTCTGGATTAGTGAACTTTTAAGGTTGATTTTTGTGTTGTTGGGAAGAACTTAAACTCCTAGTGTCGTATCAATTTTACATTCTTTTCTTTTCTTTTGATCTTTTTAACTTTTTGGCGTCAATATTCTCACCCTTTCTTTGATCAGATAGTACCAATGGAATGATGACCGAATGAATATAATTCTGACCAATTAGAATTTCTTTTGGAACAAGTTATTTTTTCTCTGAAATCTTTCATTTATTTGAGTTTTTTAGTTCAATCCTTGTCCTTATAATTCAATTTGAAGCAACTACAATTGTACTCTAACATCTTTCAAACTACTATTCTTTTATCCTATTTTTCAAGTATTTGACATCTGCTCTTGTTCTAACAAGTGATTATTTGAAAAATTTTATTCCTTGATTGAAGTTTTGAGTTGTTTGGTAACGCTTTAGTAGGATTTTAGGGTTTCGGTGTCACCTAACTCTTATATAGTTATTACTCGGCCTGCAAGAAATTGTTAAGTAAAGGAATCTAACTCAAGTTGTAATAAATTACTATTGAGAGTAATAATAACTGTTGTTGAATTTGATGTGTATAGATTAAATTTAGTGACTTTAATATATACATTGATTTTGGACAAGACAATCAGAGGAGTGAAAAATAAGTGCTGTAGATTAAGTGAGAGAAAGGCAAAAATAATTCTCTCTCATATGTAAGTTGGGTTAGATTTCGTTATCTAAGTTGTAATTATATGTAAGTACAAATTCTTATGGTTAATAGAGTTACCTTCACTTTACTAATTGCCCAAATCATGTAAATTAAGATATTAATTGGTGAGAAGTCGAAAAAGAATATTGTACATCAGAAAATTTGTAGATAGTAACTTTGGATGCAACGAACTTACTATAATCAAAGATTATATGATATGTGTATTAAAGTTTTGTATTGGATTAGTATTAATCTCTAATAAAATATGTTTAATATGAGTATTCCTCAAGACATTTGTTTATTATGAATTATCTTGTATCTATTTCACTAATTAAGGACCAACAATGATTTGAAATGAACCAGATAAAATTAATTGGATTAGTTAATTAAATTAGGGTTTAATATGTTTTTGGTCCCTTAAATTTTAGTAAAAATTAGAATTAGTTTCTTTTCGAAATTTTGATCAAATTTAGTCTCTCAATTTTAGAAATACGTAAATTCAGTCATTTTAACTCAATTTTGTTAAGTTTATTTAACGTTCGAACATGTCTCATGATGGTATTTGAGTTATTTATACCATTTGACAAAATTCCACCCCAATGTTAGTTGAATGTTAGCTAAGAAATGTATTTGAAATGTCAAATAAATTTAACAAAATTTAGTTAAAATGACTAAATTCACACATTTCTAAAGTTGAAGGACTGAATTGGGTCCAAGTTTCGGAGAGAAACTAATTTCAATTTTGACCGAAAGTTGAGAGACAAAAACATATTTAACTGATTAAATTATATATTTACTTGTATAAATTTGTGTAGTGATATAAATTATTGATGATTTACCCTTCTTTTATTTGTTATGTGATTTCCACTCTGACAGAATTTGGTACATGGGCACAAGACATTGGTATTAGAAATAGTTCTAGAATTCACACTTTTCGAAAAACCTAGAGAGTGTGAATTAGAAGAAAATCTCCAAAGATATATCTAATTATTTTCCTTAATTAATTGAAGAACCATACTAGCATCTTTGTTCACGCTCACGAGATTGATCGCATGGTACCAACATATATAATAATGGAGATAAACAGAAGGAGACTGCATGTCTGTGATCAGTGGCAATCAAAGTGTCCTACAATATCAAAATTAATACTAATAATATGTTACACAGATCTTCGTGTGCCATGGCACTTCAATTTATATATATAATTCCAATAATAATCTAATGACAAAAATTATTTTATTTCTTTATCTTCTCCTTCTACGCATGGTGAAGTCAATTTCCTGGAGTCAAGAAAATCCTTTCTCTTGGGCTCTCTGGTGGTAACGTATGCAAGAAAAGTATGAAAATTGGTGTCTGCGTAACGTTTGGGATTGTCATGGTCAATGAGTTTTGGTGACGGTCTCACAGTACAGTTGAAAGGAAGGCTATGGAGAGAAGCCACTGATGTTCTATTCTTCTCTGCATTAGCCATGACCCTGTGCAACACGCTCTTGTACTTTCCATTGCTGTATATCTGATAATCAACTCAACAAAAAGGGATTTCAGGACCACAAAATTTGACTTTTTCATTCATAATGAAATTTCCAATTTTTTAACAGACAAAACCTAAAACATTTTTCTTAAACCAAGACACACATGGTCGGTGAAAAAGTGTGGCAAAAGAATCTGTAATGTAATCTATGAAGGAAGGAACATGTATGTTTACCTCTAGGTGATCACCAACATTGACAACAAAAGCGTTGTTGATAGGTTGAACAGTTAACCATTGATCTTGGAAGTGTACCTGCAAACCCTCCACCTGGTCTTGAAGAAGGAGTGTAAGGAATCCATAATCAGAGTGAGGGGGCATCCCCAAGGTTAGGTCAGGTTGAGGGCATGGTGGATAGAAGTTGAACACCATCATCTGGCTCCCATCTTCCAACTCTCTTCGAATGTTGTCTTTTCCTTCGATGATTCCTAAACTCTCTTCAATGGCTTCCATCAACATCAGGAACAAGTGTCTGGTTTTTTCTGCGTATGTAGCCACCACTTTCCTACATTATAAGCAAAGGATAATTAAGTTTGTCCTTACTCATAATAATTATGACTCATTATTGTGTCCAAGCCAGCAAAGATGGTATCATAGAATCTGTACTTTATAAGTTTATAATATTGATAGTGAAGAACACAGAGGAAATTGACTTTTTTCCTTTGTCTGATTTCTTATTTTTTATTTTTTAGTTGTCCATTTTAAACGTTGTAAAAGTATTTTTTTTTCAAGTTTTGTGATAACTATAATTGACTTTAACTATTTTTTTTCAAGTTTTAAATGATGACCGTGACTGCTATAACTGACTTTATCAACTAGCCCTATTTTATACTCAAGACAATCTCGTTTGAACCGAAAAGACTATTACTGATGTCCAAATTGACACTAATTTTTCACCATATTATAAAATCCGCAATGAAACTACAACCAACTTACTTCAATTTTTATATCTGCAAGAAGCGGAAGCAATATTTTATTTAGTTGAAAAATATTTAGGAATAGAGAGATTATTTCATGTTATGGTATAAGATCATGTCACGAGACTTTTTTAAGAGCTTTGGTAACGTTGTTTAATCCTACCACTTGCATCAATCTCGTTGCCATTAATTGTAGACTGTGATATACAGATGGATACTAGGAATTAAGATTTAAATTGCTGAGAATAGATTAACTATTAATTAATATTTAATTTAGGTTATATCTAAATTAATTAAGGTGAGAAGTGTACACACCTGAAGTCTAAGGGGGAATGAGGCCAATGGGGGAGGAAATCAGGTAAAGGATGACAGAGAAGTTTCAAGAAGTCCCTCCAACATAACACACTGTCTTTGGTTTGGCTGAAACTAGTTCCACATCGAACAGGTGCACTCATATCAGTTGTCATGTACTTTTCTCTTTCCTCAAAAGGAAGATCAAAGAACTTTCCACTCACATCCCTCATGCTGCTGATAACATCATCTGAGATACCATGGTTTATCAGCTGCATCAATCAAACAAAATGAAACTCATTCTATTTTCACACTCATAGAAGAGTCATATATATACACACAAGCTCAACTGTTTAGAGATGAAGTCCAAATTGTTCAACAAATATATGTAGGTTTCACTAATATATTTCATCAAGTTCAGGAAAATTATGTGGTTTCTCACCTGAAAAAAACCGTACCCTTCACAAGCATTGGCCAGGGATTGAAGGACTTGTTGCCTCTTTGGACCAAGAAGTTCAGAGTAATCAATGATAGGTAGCTCAAGGTTTTGCTTGGCAACATTAGAGTCTTCTGAGTTTGTACCAGGTCGATCAGAGGGTGGAAGTATGTACTTTTTAGGTATACTGTGAAGGCCATTCTCAACAAGGTGCTTCACTCCTTTCTGATATTCATCACTCTCTCCAGTTCCTACCATTGCTGGAGTCATGTGTGCAAGCTTCTCAATATAAAATGTCCTGCACATAGCAGGAAAAGTGTTTACATGGTTGAAAAATTAAAAGTGGAGCACATTAATTAGAGTTATATATTCATTCCCCATTACCTGGATTGAGAAATATACAAAGAATGTTGTATAAGGCTATAAGGGGTAGGATATGAAAAGCAAAGTGTTTGATGGATGATGATGTTGTGTTCATTTTGATGTGTATATATAGTGAAGATAAGAGAAGTGTGAGGTGAGAAACAGTAGCAAGTTTTGGAGAAACCAGCTTCAGGTTTGTGAACACATGGTGGAAAAATTCTAATATTAAAAAATGGTTGACAAAAGTTGAGTCAGAGAGTGGGGAAAGGAGAGTAGGGTCGCCACAGTTGCAGAAGAAGCCATGGAGATGCTGCTGAATGCTGCAATTATTATTTCAACTGTTATGCATTAATTGGAGATTAATTGTGCCTTTCATAGGACCTACCTCTATATCTCTGTATACATGTATTCCTTGGACTATTTTCATATAGCTGACTTTTTGTGTTACAAATAAAAAAATCTTTTAGGTTTTGACATAGACTTATCTCACCGTATATGCTTCATTCAGGTCCATGTTCAAAGCATTAGTACATGTAATTATCTAATTTATAGATCATGCACAATTGTTTTAGTTTAACAAATACTTTTGAGTTCAAGTTCTACATAGAAACTTTATTAAATACGTAGAAGAAAAGTTCTCCTTTTGAGAAATTTTATTTTATTCAAGCAAGATTATCTTACATTTTAAACAAACAGTGTTTTTTAAGCAGTTAATAGTAAGAGAACAAAGAATTTCATGAATTATTGTTGATTAAAGTTTACATTATTAATTAAGTGGGGTTATTATAACTAAAATCTTTTAGATATTCATAATTGATAAATTTTTATTTTAGTTTTTATCAATGGTTTGTTTTTTGTGCATGTTTTGAAAAGAAATACAAAAATATATATAATACAATTAATGTTGGAACAAATTGTGAATATGATCTATCTCAGCCTTGTAAGAAGCTTGTTTCTGGAGAATGATATCCTGCAGTTGACTATTGACTGTAGGTTTCTACTCACATAGCATATGCTGATTCAATATTTTTTATCTCATTTATTATTTTTTAATAATAATAATATAATTATTATTATTATTATAATATGTGTTTTATGTATTAGATGGAGAATTCTATAATTTGTTAAAATTTTTAAATATATCAAATTTAGATTGTTTTTATTTTAAATTATTTAAATTTTAAAATGTTGTATTTAGAGAAAATAATTTAAATTTATTAAATTTAATTTTCTTTATTTAAATAGATCACTAAATACAAAAGTATTGATTAGAGGTTCTATACTTCTGATCCAACTTTTCTATTATTTAGCTTTGATTATAATATATATATATATATATATATATATATATATATATATATATATATATATATATTTATTTTTGTGTTTTAAAAATTTTTTTTTTATATATATAAATATAT
>Ga0099822_1003771_pt1 | contig 19562 bp, 9 predicted proteins | sample CowpeawhiteBW_FD_76839 | JGI IMG/M metagenome (GOLD analysis project Ga0099822, IMG submission 76839) | Root nodule microbial communities of legume samples collected from California USA - Cow pea white BW | ecosystem: Host-associated > Plants > Roots > Nodule | place: USA: California | collected...
ATTTAAAGAATACATTGTGTATGTCATAGTATGAATATGATGAAAATGTTGAATTATCAATTTATCATCTAATTCCTCAAAGTCTTTACTTAATTTTGTGAACTTCTTAAAGTTTCCCAATTTTTAAACATTGAAAGTTTTATATAAATAAAAAATAAAAAGCGGGCCAACGTATATGTGGGGTGGGTCAGAGTATGCGGCCCGCATAAATTGTGCGGGGCGGGGCGGGCTGGCCCGCGGTGTGCGGGCCTTATACGGGATGGGCCGGCCCGCATTGCCACCCCTAATTGTCGTACATTAAAACAATTCATTGCGATAAAGAAAAAAGAAAAGAAAAAAAGAGAGTTCAGTTATAGTATCATATTTATGCTAAATTATTATTATTTTTTCAAATAATTCCTAATTTCTATTTTTAAAATATCTGTAATAGTTTTTATTCATTTAATCTTATTTACTATTAATATTTGTATTAGCTTTGCGTTGACCTTGCATGAGAAGAGTCTAATAGCATAGATGAAACACGACAAGTATTAATCCATAGATTATCCTTAAAGAACACATTTAACGAATACACTTTGATTGGAAGAAAAGCAAAACTAGAGTAGAACTGGTTTGAGCAGAGGCAATTATCTGGAACTTATCTTGTTATGGAAGTTGTGTGTGAACTCCACAGCAACACTGGCGGTGACACTGAAAGTGACTCTATCATTCTAATTCACAAACAGTGCTTGTTTGGGGTTGAGAGTGTTATTTTCGTGTCGTGCTGTGTTGCGTGTGTGAAAGCTACTTGTTTCCCATCAAATTCATTAAGACCTGTGTCTGTGTGCACCGACATCTCACATCACAGAGTTTTGCCTTTCAATATATTAACCCTTCTGCTAAATTTTCTAAACAATGTGGTCCAATCAAACCTTGCAATTCCCTTTTTTGTTTTCTTTTCTGTCACTGTTCCCTTACCATGTCAAACTCAAGTGTGAACGCAAAGAAACAACTAACTTCAATCCCTATACTATAATAACACCACACAAACATATAAAAACCCTTAATTCGTGTCAGCTATCAATTAAATATGCAAAGCCAACGTGTATGCCATGCACTTCTTTTCTTCACACACACACACACACTTTCCTCCATCCATGCTTTCTATTCATAATTAACAACACCACACCAATGGTTGACCTCGTGACCCAAAGAAGATTATTATGTGCTAATCATGATTCTTGTTAATTTTTATACGGTATATAATTTAGTGTCATTAATTTACTTTCTATGAAATAATTAGTCAAGACTGTAACTTCAAGGTGAATATACAGCTTCTACATTCCTACATAGTCATATCATGCATATCATATACAAAAGTTTTATTCAATCATTTTAGTACTTTGCCTAAACTAGTGAATGAGTAAGTATGAAAAACAAATAAAGAAGCATAGATATGGATTCAGGGATAGAGAACATCATAGAAGTTTAGCTACCATCAGCAACCAAAAACTGTTCTGTTTCTGTACCCGGTCTTTTCTTACAGCCTAGGATCTCAGACAGTGAAAATGAGCTACTCAGAATGGTTCTAATTTAAACATAAGACATGAAGTGTTTTGTTTGATAGGTTGTGAAAGATCATTTTCCTATGAAGAGGTGCATTCGTTCTGTTTTCAAGCAACGGGATGGTATTATATGACATGAGAATATTCTGACTTTGATTAAATCGCTGAGAAATAAACTACAGAAGAATGATTTTATTAACTAATTAATAATGTCTGGTTTAGATAGTTAAAGGAACTAGAATCTTTCAAGTATCTGAATCTTATAGATTAAACCTGGCACCAACGATTACAATTGATCAAGTATTTGAGGGAGGGACGAATATACCTTTTAGTTACAAAGCCCCTTCGACAAACAATGATGAATGCCTTGATTGAATTCTATCATCATGTCTAAATTTAAAAAACAACCAAAAGAATTAATTATACATACATACATACATGATCTGAACCTTAAGTTTTCAATTCCAAATTGTAATCAAACAAAAGAAGTGCCAGCTCGTCCATGGTGCAAAAGGTTATGAGCAATTGCATCCCTGGCCTTGAAGGAGCTAACAGATCTCAAAGCAACCTCGGGCTCCACCACCAAATCATCATCATCATCATCAACATCATCGTCGATCTTCAACAACTCAGCATCCATTTCCTCATTCTTCAACTCACATATGTTATGCAAAACACAACAAGCCCCGAGCACAAGAGGCAAATCTTGCAGCTTCACCTCAGTTCTCTTTCGCAAGCACCCCCACCGTCCTTTCAACCTTCCAAATGCATCCCTAGCAACCCTTCGAACCTCCCCAATCTTCTCATTGAAAGCATGCTGAGTCCAAGTGAGATTCTTCTGCGTATAAGGCACCAGAACCCAATCCAACAAAGGGTACCCGGAACCACCCACGATCCAAACACCACTGAGATTAAGCCCCCCATTATTAGCCCTCTGAAAAAGTGCCGACTTTTCCAACACCTGATCGTTACCCATTGAACCAGGCCACCCAATGCACACATCGGTGAAAACCCCTCTGTGGTCGACAACACCCTGAACAGTCACAGAATATGAAGTCCTGTGGTTCCTCTCGGTGTGCCTCTTGTTGAAGTAAGCAGAGACACTCATCTTAGGAGCTATGATGGGAACATGAGAAGTGAACATGGATCCCACAACGTTGGGGATCCCAGAAACGTTCTCAAACTCACCCTTGATGTCCCTCAAGATAACAGCATTAGGCCATTGCAGATACTTTGGCATAAGCACTCTCTTTATGGCAGTGCAGACCTCAAGAACCAGTTTGTGGCAAGTGGATATCCCCAAACCGAACCTTTTCGAAACCACGCTCAGAGGGTCGCCGGTGGCCAACCGCCACAGACAAACCGCCACCCTTTGCTTCACCGGAATGGCGTTTCGCAGCGTCGTGTCCTCCTTCGCAATCACCGAATTCAGCTCCTCGCAAATCGCTTCGAAAGTCACCCTTCCCATCCTGAACGCTTTCCGGAACTCTTCCTCCGGAAATTCGGCTTTGTTACACTCCTCCCACCACGCCCCCGAACGCTCCTTCACCCAAACTCGCCGGTGACTCACCGAGTCACCGCCGCCGCCGCCGGCGACCTTGTTTCTCTTTCTCGGATTGGACTCTTCCACCTCGCTGTAGTAACCATCGACCATGCCCTTCTTTTTCTCGTGTTCTTCTTTTTCTTCTTCTTCTTTCTCTTTTCCATCCATGAACAGGATTGTTGTGAGCACACCCTTCAGTTCTCTCTTCTTCTTCTTCGTCTTACGGGTTGACCCCTCATCGTTCTTCTTACGGCGTTTTGTCGTGGGTTCGCTCATTTCGCCCAACGAATTCACCTTTCACGGGTCTCTCACAGTTGCTGCGGTTTTTGTGCAGATAATAATAAACAGTGTTGTTGGCTTTTGCTTCATCTACACACGTACGATACACTGAAGCTGCTTTTTTTTTTTTGCCACTCTTTCTCTTTCCGACCATGCGTTTTTAACGTGGCTTAAACCTCCGTGTGAACGGGTATTTGAAAACTTTCGTAAGTCACTGTCATCCCAATTTAATATTATGTACAAGGTGGTGTTGATTGAACCCGATTCAATCTTCTCAATTATATCTTGATTAATTAAATAAGACCAACCTTAATCGTGTGTGCGAAGGATGCAAGAAAATAACATTTAAATGTGTTCCACGTACGTTACGGTGGATTGATTTTGTGTTCATACTCACTTAAATACATAAATTTAATAATCTCAGTCTCTTTGCTTTGTTTTCAGTTTTAATTTAACACCTATCTGCTGTCAATCACAAATCAGTCACATTAGAAAAAATATATAAATTTTACTTTGAATTTTGGTTAAGGTAGTGATAGAAAATTGATGGATTTTGTGTGTAACGGTGAATTAATTAATCCAGGGGAGCGACAAGGTGGGAGGAGAAGCAAGTGTGAACACGATTTAGGAGTGGGACATTTTTTTATATTGGATTGGCACTTGTTATTTGGATTTGGTGGGGGTTAGGTAAAGGGTGCTTAAAGTAATTTGGAAAAAGAGGAAAAAACATATCTTTGTATAACTTTTTAATATATTTTTGGTCTTATATATACTATCATCTAAAATCATTCGGTGTCTAAACAAAATTAAGGAGTAATATCAATAAATCTAGTTTAAATATTCTTACGTAATATTTCCTGGATTCCTATTAATCAAACTTAATTATCTAGTTTAATTATGTTTGGTGGGCACGAAATGTTTGAAAAATGAAAAAAAGAGAATTGATAATTTTTAGTTTTTATTTTTTTTAAATCGTGGTTGCTTGGAAAAATGGTATATATAAAAGTTGAAAATAAGAATGGAATTTATTGTGCATAAATTCTTTGATGAAAAAAAAAAAAAGACAAAACGTGCACTATTTTTCTATACCACCTTTGCCTTGTCCGGTCAATTTATTCAAATATATTATACAATAACATAATTTATTTCATAGAAAGAAATTGAATATTTTGTATTAATTAATTATATATTCTGAATTGCCATATAATCAATTATATATCTTTTGTTCATTATAAAACGTGTATATTTATGTGATCAATTATGGATTATTATAATTTATTAGTTAATAAATATTAGTTTAAAAGAAGGAGGCAAATGTTATTTATCTGATATATTATACTAGGATAATAGCATTATTAACGTTTTTTTGCAATTCAATTATTTTTTATTTGTTTTTATTATGTTAGGATTTGGTATCTGAAAGTTATGTGATAAAGTATTGGATTTATAGGTCGACTTTAAAAGAGGAAGATTTACTTATAAAAGATTTTCTAATGCTTCAGAGTTAAAAGATATTTTAGAAGTAAGGACAATGATATTTTGATTATTAAATTTTGATAACTTTTTTTTATAATATGATGTGTCATCTTCTAAATAGTTTTGAAATATTGAAAATGAGAAAAAGGACAAATAAAAAATCACTTAACAGATACACCTAAGATTGTAAAAAAATTATCAAAATTTAATAGCCAAAAAATTATTTTCCTTTGTTATATCAAGTATCTGGGGAGTAACAACAAGTAATGTCAAATAACACAATAACTATATGATTTAAATTTTTGTTCTGAATGACATTGTTGAATTTTAATTATGCATTAAACTAAATAACTTTGTATTTTTCTTTCCTCGCATAGTTTTTTCTCCTTTTCCTTCTATCTACTCCATCTACTTTTACTTCTTATACCTTTCAAAAAAACATATCTTTATTAACAAATTGTCAAAATTATATACATTTTGTTTCAAAACTACTTGATTCTATTAATACTCACTCAGTTATCAATATGCTTTTTTAAATATAGTAAAATATATGTTGGTCGATATCCTGGCTAAACTGTTAAGTGTGTGTTTAGTTTTCGGTTTGAATAAGATTTTCAGTTTCATTAAATAAATTTAATTTTTCTAACTAAAATCCAAACACATCCTAAGATATTTTTATATAACTTAATCCAATAGTGACATCATTGTGTGTAGTTTAACAAGATTTAGGAAATATTAATATAACTTATTCAAATTTAATCAGACTATTAATTTCATTTATTTATTAAATAAATAAGTTAACGTCTAATTATTTTTGTTTGCAAATTATTATATGTTTGTTCCTAGCCTTCTGGTGTTGCGTCTGTTAAGGCATTGCATGAAAGAGTTGAATAGTTTGGAGCATGCATGCACCTTCGACGTTCCTTTGGGTCCCATTTTGACATGCTTATTCAACAATTAACACTACTTTTCATTGTTTCTCTCTCTAATTAATACCATGGAGAGCTCCAAATCATGAATGCTCAACCCTTAATTTCAGAAAATCAAACAGAAAGGTGAAAAAAGAAGAAAGAAAAGAGACCCAAACGATTCATATGCATTTTTTTGGCAAAATTTTCAACCTAGTAGTTAAAGACTATCAACGGAAAGATTAACCAAAATTTTCATTTTTAAACTTTAATTACGCTTACTTTACCGGTCTATTGTGTGTTTCACATTTCCATAAATACTTCAAAGAAAACAAAAAAGGAGTTCAAATTAAATTTTTATATAGAAGAAAAAAAAATGAAATTTTCATTTTCATCTCGGTATTTATTTATAATATAAAGAAAATATTTCAAATATATTATTGTAAAAGAAAACACGAAATAAAAGATAAATGTTTGCTTGTGTAACAAGAAAAACATATTCTCAGTCAAGTTTTCTTCTATTTCTTACCTAACTAACCATTTTACAGGAATTGATGAGTTTTGTTGCGATTATAAAAACTAACTAATTATTACAACGAAAAGCATCTTTGCCAAAAAAAAAGAGAGTATATAATTAAAAATATATGGTATTGCTTTATAAAGCTAAGTTTTCTAAACCCAAAAAAAGAAAAAATGGTGATCCTTGTAAACAATCATGCAATTGGATTTGGATAAAGCTTGCCCCACTTTCCCTGTCTCACGGGCCTCACAACTTTTCTTAAACAACATCTAACTATCCTTTACAAAAACGTGCTACACGTGAAAACACAGTAATCAAACGGCAATAACACTAAAATTGTGCATTTTTTCACTCCAAAATTATTAAAATGGTATAATTTAAAATAGTGTCATCTTGGTATATTTTGAAGAAAATATGTTAGTTTGGTATGATTTTTTCTTGGAAGTTTGGTATCGATTACACTTAAACTTCACTTCTAATATGGTATCAGAACCAAGTTAGAGTCTATCTTAACAAATTTTCTTGAATATTCTGTTTCATCCGATATCGGGCTGCTAACAGATCACGCACGAGATGTATATATTTCGTGAGGAGGTATGTCGGAAGTTCCATATCAAGTAAGATAAAACTGATTTTGTGGGGTTGAATTAGACTTAAATTCCATAACATTTCAATTAAAAAAATTACACATGTATCAAACTGACATAATTTTAAAATTACATCATTTTGATAATTTTGAAGTTAAAATTGGATCATTTTAATGTTTTTGTCGTAAATAGGGTAGACCTTCACATTAGCTCTAGTTTTTAAATTAAATTATTTGAATTAATTAAAGTAAAAAGGTATTTTTCACTTTATTTTTTTAGCTGAATTTATAACGTGTAACTATGGATGTTTGATAGATAAATCAACACAAATATGGATTGGGTTGATTTCCATTTGTAATTGAAGGGTTGGTCAAAGCGATGCCAAAATTAAAGAAAAAACGAACGGTGGAGGAGGAGTTGGGTTAGTTAGGGTTTGATGTTCAGAGGAACTCCTTCATTCTCCTTGTTCCATCAAGGCATCTTCGTTTGGTGGACCAGACCGGTGGCGGCACCTTCCTTAACGTGCAATCATGTCTCTTGCCGCCCCGCCGCAGAACGTCACAATGGTGGCCGTCGACAAAGACAAGAACAGTGCCAACGCTTTCCGTTGGGCCGTTAATCATCTTGACAACCCCGTCATCATTGCCGTCCATGTCAAGCACAAAAACTTTTCTCATCGTAGCTACCCTCTTATTCACGCATATCATATATTTGTGGTCATATAACATTTATTATAATCATTGGAATTGATTCACCTAAGATAGTTTGTGATTTCCCTCTTTTATTGATGTTGCGTGTGCATGCATGCATGCAGATGTCACCAATGTGTTTCCACCCGACGAAGATGATGTAGTCAATATTTTCAATTCCTTACGCGGAATGTGTACTCGCAAAGCTGTATGCATTAATGCCAATGAGATTTTCGGTTAATGTCGTACTTGATGAAACTTGCACTCACTGTAGTACTGATTTGGTGCGTTCAGGTCATGATGAAAGAAGCCGTAGTCGATGATGCTGATGTTGTGAGAGGACTTCTTGAGTTTGCGAACAGGAATCTCATACATAGTATCGTGGTCGGTGCATCTGCCAAAAACCCTTTGTCAAGGTTTCGTTAATTTTCTCTGCTTTTTCTATGTATGTTTATCCCCTTTTCATATATATATTTTGTCTAACGAATTAATGTGTTTCACAATGTTGTGGCGTGCAGTCTCAAAAAACTTAAAGCCTATCAGTGTCAGGATATACCAACAGCCATGATCAAATCAGCTCCGGATTTCTGCTCTGTTTACATAATTTCGAAATTGAAGCTTGTGTCTGCTCGATCAGCGGTACGGTCATTGTCAAAAAATTTAACTACACCGAAATCAATTCCTGTGCCGCCAAGTCCACCCAGTCCAGATGGTGGACCATTAAGGTGCCAAGAATGGAAATTACATAGCTAGCAACTTGATATCTATGTTACATATGTGTTTTGTTGAGATCAGCATCAGTTAGATGTTTTTAATTAATAATTTTGGTTTGGTTACATGCAAATAGGGGACAAATACCTAGAAGCAGGGCCATTTACGAAGGAGCAGCAGAACCAATGAGAGTAATACATGCTAGAGAAAGACCAAAGAGTGCGGGAAATGGTATATCAATAGACCACATTGATATACCCGCTCGTCCACGAAATTGGTCAATGGATGAAAGGGAAATTTCAGGGCTTGGGTTAATGGATTTGAATAGAATTGATTCTGGTATATCAGAATCCCTCCCCGTGTCATCATCTCCTCAATCCTCAGTGAGTGTAAAAGAAATGTTATTGCATGTGAAAAAGTCCGAACAAAGATGGTTAGATGAACCTAACATTCCAATATTTAATTACTTCATCACAGAAAGAACTAGAAGCCGAGATGAAAAGATTGAGGCTTGAACTGAAGCAAACTATGGACATGTACAGCTCAGCTTGCAAGCAAGCAATCTCAGCCAAAAACCAGGTTACGTTTTATTGAAGTTTTTAAAAAATACTACGTGAGGGATTTTCCACTTTGTGACAAACACATTCACTAATAAAGAATAAGTTTCATCCTTAACCATGATGCTTCATATATGGTCACTGGAAGTCAGTGGAGGAGGTTGTTCTGGTTTTAACTCTTTATGGTTATATATGAAATGAAAAACTATGAAATGACTCTTGAATGTATGATTGGTTAACTAACAGGCGGAACAGATTCGTCAATGGAAACTGGAAGAGGATCGCAGGGTTGAGGTAGTTAGGATGTCTCAAGAGGCCGCTCTTGCAATTGCAGAAAAGGAGAAGGCTAGAGCCAAAGCTGCAATGGAAGCAGCTGAGGAGGCCAGGAGGAGGGCTGAACAGGAAGCACAGAGAAGAAAGGATGCAGAGGAGAAGGCCAGGGTAGAGGCAGAAGAGAAAGAACGAGCATTATCTACGTTGGCTCAAAATGATACCCGGTATAGAAGATACACCATAGAGGAGATTGAATTGGCCACAGAAAAGTTCTCCCCGTCAAACAAAATTGGTGAAGGTGGATACGGACCTGTGTTTAAAGGCCACCTTGATCACACCCCGGTTGCAATCAAAATTTTAAGGCCCGATGCCTCTCAGGGCATGAAGCAGTTCAACCAAGAGGTAACTACACTAGTTTTCACTCCTATATTTAAAAGTATGACTCTTAAATTTTTCATTGCCTTTTCATCACTTAGTTATCAAGACACTATAAATGCAATGCAAGAACAATATATACTTTTTTTTCCTTCTTAATTAATTGCATTCACAGATTGAGGTACTAAGCTGCATTAGACATCCGCATATGGTCCTCCTCCTTGGTGCATGTCCTGAGCATGGATGCTTAGTGTATGAATACCTGGATAATGGTAGCTTAGAAGACAGATTATTCCGGAAAAACAGCAGCAGACCAATTCCATGGAAGAAACGGTTCGAAATATCTGCTGAGATAGCAACTGCACTCCTTTTCCTCCACCAAAACAAGCCAGAACCCATCGTGCACCGAGACCTCAAACCATCCAACATTCTGGTGGACAGGAATTACGTGAGTAAAATCAGTGATGTTGGTCTTGCACGTTTAGTCCCTCCCTCTGTAGCTGATACTGTGACACAATATTACATGACTTCGGCTGCTGGAACCTTTTGTTACATTGATCCTGAGTATCAACAAACGGGAATTCTAACAACAAAGTCAGATATATATTCTCTGGGGATAATGCTACTTCAGATAATCACAGGCAAGCCTCCAATGGGCCTTGCTCACTTAGTTAGGAAGGCAGTTGAAAAGGGTAGGTTTGAAGAAGTGCTGGACCCTGTGATCACAGATTGGCCTGTGGAAGAGGCTCTATCATATGCCAAATTAGCATTGCAGTGTGCCCAACTCAGCAAGAAGGACAGACCAAATCTTGCAACGGAGGTGTTGCCTGAGCTTACCAGGTTAAGCGAACTTGAATTGCCTCCTCAGAATGATCCATTTTCTTTCAGCAGTGATGATACGATCTATAGCTGTGTTTCACGTTCCCCCACACCTCCGCGAGGTCAATACTCAGATTCAGAGACGTCCAATAGGGTCTAGGTTCGTGCATTGGCTTATATGTCATGTACAAAAACAACCGAAATGTAATCCATGCAACTCAAATTATTGATGTATATGCAACTGAAAGGAGCAAAACACAAGCCATCAATACTCAATTCCTAGAACATTTTCCGGTTGTAACTTTTTTTTTGTAATTTCTTAAAAGTGTTGTAATTATATTGATATGTTTTCCACCAACTAGGAAGTAATACATTGGATGGTGTTGGGGAATTTAATGCTACCCCAAGAAAGGAACATTGCTGCTGTTAAAGGTTGACGGTGACAGACTAAGAGCACTGAGATTCAGAAAACGCTCAAATTATATATATAAATTCTGTGAGTTGAAAAATGAAGTAGTTCTATCGTGTAAATTCTTTTCAATTTCTTTTCACCATGAATTATGTGCGGGAAGTTCGTTCATGCGTTGTCATAATGCCACGCTTTATAAGAATTTGCAACAACTTTAAGTAAAAAGGAGGCTCCGAATTTCCGCTTGCAAAGCAAAGTATATAATAAGATCGAGATAAAGTGAGATGGACTATGTTTGGAGATTGGTATAAGAAAAAGGGAGAGATTATTGCTAAAGAAGCATTGCTTTGGATTCCCTTACCATTAAAATGAAAAGGTTCAGAATTACATTTTCTGAAGTCCTAACTACAAAATGATATAATGAATCATGATATGGGTCCTCTTATCCCCAGATTATATTCACGATATATAAGTATGAAATTGAACTCGTAGTCCTGTTCTGTCACACTGTCATTAACATAGTAATTTGTTAGGAATAGTTCAATAATAAGTCAAATATATATAAAATCACAACTTTCGATTACTATAAACCATATATGAAAAATATACAACTCAACCTAATTTCTCAATAAACTAACAAATTTTATAAAACAATTATCATTTAATTATTTAAAGAACGAGAATAGTAATTCATAACATCAATAATATAATTGATATTTCTAGTTTTTAACCTGAACAAGTATTTAGATGACATACAGAGGAAGCATGAACAAAGATTCTGAAATCAAGTTTCCCCAAAGAATCATTTTCATTACAGGAAGTAGCCACCTTTGTTAGTTCTGCAAGTCACCCGATTCTTCAAACCTTGCACATCACAAAAAAACGAGCATCACCACCACTACTACCAAACCCTATCACCACACCTTCTCAGTTTCTCCGAGCTTCCCCAGCTTCAGTCCAAATGAGTCACATCAGCAATTCAGGGTTCATTACAAAAAAGCTGTTTTCATGGATGAAGGTTTCCTTCATTGTGCTTGCTTTGTTTACGAGGGTGACATGGGAGGACAAAGCAGAAGATCCCTCAAGCGCCCTTTTCTGCATCAGCGACTGCTCCACATGTCCTGTGATATGTTCACCCCCTCCTCCATCGCTCATCACACCCCCACCTTCACCTCCGCATCCTCCATCATCATCATCATCACTACCTTATAATTCCTATTTCTCACCACCTCCACCTCCTTCCAAGCCCAAACTAGCACCACCTCCACCGCAGTCGCATTCTTCAGGGGCTCCTCCACCACCCCCACCACCTTCAGGTTTAGGACAGCCCCTACCTACGGTGGTCTCAGCGCCGCATGACTTTTCCTATCCCTATTACTATTTCTACGCTTCCACTGCTTCTTCTCTTTCTGTTCATGCACCCTTTCTTCTCTTGTTATTCTTCCTATTGTTGGTAGCCAGTAGTTTTGTTCTATAAGGTCAAATTAATGTGTTGTTTGGTCTCCGTTACATGTACTGATGAAAGTCTCAAATGCACTGTTTTTGTTTTCTTTTACATCGTATTTGTAATTTTGTGGCAAATAATCTGTGTTACAAATGATTTTGGTCTGTTCCTGCAACCCTTCTTCTCTATCCCTTTTTCTCGTTTGTCCCGTTTGCTGTGTCTGCCGGAGAAGCTAAAACCCTGTTCTAAATGAAAGTAAGCGATTCTTTCTACAATATAACATTGGATTTTTGATATGTTAACCTCTTCATAAAAGAAAATAATTACCGAAAAATCAATTGTATTAATATTTTAATTACATTTTTTAATTTAAAGTATTATATATATTATTATACTATTATGATGAAGTTGTTAAGTAGATTTTTTTTTTGTTCAATGGTAAGTTAAAGTATAATTTCCCTTTTCCATATACATCATACACATTTTGATTGAAATTAAATTGAGGAGCCAACATAGGAAAATTTTACTTCCTACAATCACATTTTTAAACAACTCTTTGATAACATTTTTCGAATAATAAAACATTATATTTAAATGATGATAATAATAAATATAAATAAAACATATAATTGATTGTACGTTGGTTATATAACATTAAAGCTCTTAAAATATGATTGTCCTCCTCATTAAGTTCAAAAATCCAAAATTACAGTAGCTTGTGGGCTGTAAGAAATGGGCTTGGCTTTCCCCAAATGTTGCTTCTAGTTGGGCGGGTGGGTTGGAACTAGTTGGGCCAAATTCGACCACATTTGATAAGCTTTTGCTTACTGCACCCAACAATTTCCTCGCACTGTCAATGATGCGTTAGAAGTTAAAAAGAAAAATCACAACGCTAAATGTTAAATAAAATTAATGTTTATCTTATTCGTATCTTAAAACATGATGTTTTATTATAAGTTTGTATGTTATCTTATTATGTGTCGTCTTATGAAAAAACAAACCCCTAGGAAGTCCTAAAGTTAGAACAAGAGGACCACTTCCTTATAGACCTACTAAAACTTGAGAAGAAAACAAAATTAAAAAAGAAGAAAAACAAAAAAAGGGTTAGAAAATGGATAAGTCCAACGAAAAGAAAACATGTAGCATCAATCTTCTTAGTGTGGGGACACCGATACCTTTCGGTTGTGCTTTCTTCTATTTTTTTATTCAAACTCTTCACAATTCAAAATCCCAAAAGCTCTCAGATTTTCTTCACTTCCTTCTAAACCATTTCACTCCTTTCATCGTGTTCGAATATACGTTTTTAAGGTCACCTTCGTTGTATCACATAAACTATAATCCATGTCAAACAAACACATTCACTAAATTTTAAGCTCAAGACATTTCATGATAAAAGCTCCTTCAAATTTGGATTTTTTTTTAGTTGTTTCTTTGGTGAGTAAAATATATTGACAAAGAATGTTCAAGAAAACTCATTAAGATAGACTCTAATCTGACTCTGATATCATATTAGAAATGAGTTTTAAGTCTAATTCAACCCTACAAAACCGGTTTGTAAGAAGATGTAAGATGAAGTTTGCATCCCATTTATATATTGTGAATTAGTCTTATCTCTAGTTAAAACCAAACTTCTAACAAAAACATTCTTAATATAACAAAAGCAATGCAGTTTGAAACCTCAATATAAAAAATTCAATAGAAAATATGGATTCCATAATTTCCTTTCAATGAAAACTATGTTCATTGACTCACATTCTTTTAATATTGATATTTTAAAAAGTTTATTATATGTTAGAACTAATATATTTCTTCATCTATACTAACTTTCTCCATTAATTTTTTACCTTTTGCATTTCTATTTGTGAGAAAATAATTATAATTTCTAACACATTTTTTAATTGAAGTTTATCAAAAAATTGTAAATTTAATGAATGTCATTCTCATTTATGAAATATCTGTTTCTAATAAATTTTGATAAATAATATAAAATGAATGTTAAAAAAGTATGGTAGAGGATATAGTTGTATTGCCTCTGTCTCAAATTATTTCCAGTTTTAGTTATTTTTTTAATTATTCCAAAAAAAAAAATCACGTTCTCAGTGTATTTTTTTTTCAAATTCATTGTCACATAATTTAATATTCAACCACCGCAATTTACGTTTATTTAATTTATTTATAGAAAATGTGAGACTGTTTGAGTAAAATTGTATAGAAGAGGCAGGTGTTTATTATTTTTCTTAATCTATGTATAGAAATCTTAAACTATAGATAACTTGAAACGGAAATAAATTGTGAAACATTATACTTTAAAAAATTAGTGTCATTTTTTGTGCGACTCATATTTGAGATTTGTGCAACTCATTTATCCATACTATGAGAATGATTTACATCCGAATAAAATTAAATCATTTACTCAATTTTTAAAATTTAAAAATCATCATATATGGAATGCAAAAAAAATATATTATTGAATTTTTTAAGTATATTGAAAACTCTAATATAATGTTAAAAGAATTTCAAAAAATTCATATGAACTTTCTTATTTATTAAATAAAAATATTGAATACTTTATATATATTTTGAAAACAATTATGTTGCATTTAAAAAGAAATTTAAAGCATTATAAAGTTAGAAAGAAAAATAGAAAATATACGTTTGTGCAAAGATATCATATCTATCATCACTTAGGACGATATATATGTACTTATTAAAAGAAGTCGAAAATTTTAATTATATGATATTTAAACACAATTTTAATTTTGTATATAGATTTTTACATACCAATCTATAAAAAAAAAAAGGAAGTATAAATTTAAAAGTTATTATTATGAAAAGAATAAACAGCATATAAAACTACATTTCCTTACTAGTTCAGTAAATTCCAATTAAATTCATAAAAACGGTATTCAGTGATAATTTTTATTTTAACGTTACTTTCAATAATAATAATAATAATAATAAATATTATTGCTAAAAACAACAAAGGCAGTTTTTGCTCTATATATAACATTGTATTATTTTACACAACTTCTTCCAGATGAAAAACAAATATAAATGAAACAGAAGTAGTTGATAAAACCATGTAATGTAATAGAAACAAACAAAAGAAAATCAAACAAATACAATCTCTAATGACTTCATCTTTTAAAATGGTTTTTGTGAGCTAATACTGTGATTATGTTTAGTGATCCATAAGCTGTTTCTCTAAGAAGTAGATCTAGTTCATTTTCTGCATTATCACTTTTTTATATAGATAGGATTGAATATAAGGGATGTTTTCTAATTTTGGTAGTAACATTCAAATAAGGGAGTAATATTAATTAATTTGTAGCTTACCAGTTCATACCAATTTCAATGGCGTGATTTAAAGCCAGATATGTTGAACCACTCTTTGTTTAAGACCATCATAGCAATATATTGTGTGTGTGTGAAAACATGATATTTAACGTTGGAATGAAAGTTATTCTGTAAAGTTTTATTTTTTACAAAGAAACAATGAGATATTAATAATAAAGATAAAAGAAAGAATGATAGAATAATTGTTATCTGTCTGGCCTCTCCCTTTTCGTTGCAGGTAGGAGGTGGCATGTTATGTTAATTAAGATTAATGCTGAAATTTTTATAAATAAATCCATAAATTAAAGCAGTAACCCACCTGCTTCATACATTTAAAGAAGAAGGACCACTCTATAACAGACTCTACTCAATCCATCCCTTCAATTTTTTATTCAAACCTATAAAAAGAAACCCTCAACAACATGCTCTATAACTTCATTTCTTCTCCTGCATTTACTATTTATCTTTACAAATGGATAAAACTTCTCATTACTGTTATTACTTCTCAAATCAATTTTTCTCTTTTTATTTATTTTCTTTCTTTCTATATATATATATATATACAGTACATATGATATAAGAATATCATGATGGTGCAATGGCTTCCCAAGAGAATACCAAACTGAACTTAAGAAATAAAAATGAGAGAAATTTTGATGATTCCTTATACTATATCTAATCAAATGATTCTTTTTCCTTTTGGTGAAGGTGGGACGGTGGGGTATGGATTGGGACCATTCTTATTTCATGCTATAAAAATTTATAGCACACGTTTATAATTCTTTGATTTATTTTTTCTGCTTGTTAAATAGTGGTAATTGTTTCATATTTTGATCAATCAAATTCTTGCTGAAATTGAAAGGTGAAACAGATATGAAGGTCTTGAAATGATGCCACATGCGTTAAAATTGGCAAATGAAATCATCAATTCTTGTTCTACCATTTCACTTTCAATCAACGATCACTAATATTACAGAATAGATGAGAATCCTTTTAATTTAACTGAGGGTTTCCACAGAATTCAACCTTTGAGTGTAGTCAACTAAAGATATTTTCTCCGATTCCTCTTCGTAATTGGTATCAATCTGATGCCAATTTAATTTGAACAACTGCAACAAATATGGAACAAACATTTACACATTCATGCCATATATCTCATTTCTTTGAAAATCAAGCAATGCATGGACCAGACTCTCTCTTCCCTTTCTAACTACAAAGAAAATACATCATTGTGGTTAGAAAGAAGACAACAATATATAGTTTACCAGAAAGATTGTCACAATCTCAGAGTGTGAAACTTACATTTCAGCAAACCCTAGAGTGCACAGAAAGAAGACAACAATATATAGTTTTAACCTTCTGTTTCCTTTCACAAGGGAAAAATAGGGAATTTCCTCCCCATAACACCAGAATGGCTACAAAAGAAATTTTTGTTTATGGCAGTACAAAAAATACTCCTTCTCTTACATCAGATTACTTTTTCCTTCTACGTTGGTGAATCGTGTTAAAGTTAATGGGATAAAAAAATCAGTAGATATATCAGAAAGAAATTCCTCCCCAAGTTCATGATATTTTCTCAATTCCAGCGTCTTTTCAAGATCCAAAAAGTTCCTACTCAGATTGCCTGAGTTACAAAAAATTAATTAAAAGCCGTGATCAGAATGCAATATCTGTTCGAAGGAGAAAGAAATTACAGAAAATCAGTTTTCTTAACCTTGAAAATCTAAAAAACCCTAAGGATAAGAGATATATAAATACTTTTTTCCATGAATAGACTTGAGATATATCTCCGGTTATCTCTTTTAAAGATGGATACACCCAAAGCAATGTCATCAAAGAAAAACCATGTTTCTTGACTGTCTGAATTGAATGAAAAGACGAGCTAGGTTTTCCAGATGCTTTTAATTAATTAATTAATCATGATTACTCGGTCTCATATTCATCATAACAGTATATTGACAGAGAACAACAACATTGATGAAGCAATTAGAGTTAGATAATTATAATTGTTAAAATAGATTCTGTATCGAAGCACATGGCTGCCTCGGAGACAGGTGTTAAATAAGGTTTTGATGAAGTAGCTAGGTACTGCAGCTCAGCATGCTAAGAAGCAAGAACTAATTAAGAACAATCTGAGAAACGCATATACCTGAAACATGTATCAGATCGATGTTGTGTTGATATTATTTGGCTGATAGTGAGGTCCTAATAGCTGCAACTTAGGGTTAGTCTAAGCAACAAAAGGGAAAGCTAGAAAATAAATAAACAAAGTATATATGGTGGTGGGGTGACAGATAGAGAGTAAGCACGCATAGCTTCAAGCATGTTATCTGCAAGAAACACCATGTGTGCTCACTCTCTTCTGTCACCTCCTCTTTACCCTTTGACTTGTGCAGAATCTATGAAAAATTGAGTGGCTCCTCCGGTTTCTGAAAAGGGTAAGAAGGGTTATAAGGAGACAAAGAATTCCTCTGGATTTAACAAAAAGGTTGTCACATTTGAATATGTGTAAAAGGAAGAGATATCAAGGTTTGAGATGTTGTGTGAAGAGGTTGAGGGAGATAGGGGTTTATATAGAAGCTTAAAGAGAATTTGCTTGCATCATGTATATGTGAGGAATAAATGTGAGTTTATCTCCCACTGACCATTCTGCAATATTTTAAACATTTTTCACAGAAGAGAAAAAAAAGGAAGAAGAGAGAAAGCATAAAAAAGAAGTGTTGAGACTTTATCTTTATGATCTCTCCACCCATATGCAATGCAACTAGCCCAACTACAAAACCCATTTATTCATTGTTGTTACCAACGCATCTTGTAATTCTAAATCTATTAACCCTCCAATCCTCGCAATTCAACATCCCTTAATTGATGCCCTATCTTCAATTCTGCATCTAGAAGAAAAATTCTTGTGTTTTCAGTTAAAGAGAAATCTTTTTTTGTTTTTTTTTTATTATTACTGTGAGTGCATACAAAAAATAAATAGTAAAAGTTTTGTAAACATCATGAAAGATACATAAGATGAGTGATATAATTAATGTAATAAATCATAGAAATAGAAAGAAAATAAGAAGATCAAATCAACAGTATACTACTAATTAAGGTGTTAATGTATATTGCTATAAAAAAATTATGAATAAAAGTTCTGTTATCTGTACTTTAAACATTAAAATCGGCTGTTATCTATACATTATTCGTCTCTCTTCATATCACATTACAAGGATAAAAAGTGGACTGGTCTGTATCTCTGCCACATCTCACTGTAATTTAATTTAAAAGAAAAACTACTTTTTTTAATCACATCAATTGTTAAAATTGTATAAATTTTAATTAATTGGCTAATAATGTGAAGAAGTTTATATTATCATCCAATTATTATTATAATAATTGCATTACTTGTAAAGCTATAACTATATGTCCGTTTGCGGTTCACAGGTTATAACTGATTTGATTCTTAAACTTCTAACTGTTCTCTAAGTTATTAACATTTACTTTTATATATTATTATACCTTCATTTTATATTTCTTTCGAAAACGTTCATTTTTATTTTTCTTTATATTATTTCTCTTTTTATTTTTCTTTATATTATTTCTCTTATTATTATTCTTTTGAACTAAATCCATATTTTTTTTATAATTTTTCATTTAGTAAACTATAAATTATTAAAATAAACTTATTCTTTTTTCTTGTGAGAGGATACAGAAGATGACTAACATTGGTGAAAAATAGTTAGGTTAAAAGAGAGATGGTTAGTCTCTGTAGGTGTTGACTAACATTAAAGTACTCTATATACATGGACAAAACTCGGATCTAACTTCATTATAATATATTTGTAGTACTCGAACAAAATGAAGTTTCACTTTCATCATTCGCGTTTTTAATGAAAATTTTACTATACAAATATCATCTAGATAAAACTCTAGTAGCAATATCAAAAAGTACCTTAGAAATTATACTAAAGTTTAGTCATTCATATATATATATATATATATATATATATATATATATATATATATATATATATATTTTTTTATATTTTTTTTTTTTTTATATATATATATTTTTTTGTTCTTTTTGTGTCATTTGTTTTCTAC
>Ga0099822_1003776_pt1 | contig 19553 bp, 7 predicted proteins | sample CowpeawhiteBW_FD_76839 | JGI IMG/M metagenome (GOLD analysis project Ga0099822, IMG submission 76839) | Root nodule microbial communities of legume samples collected from California USA - Cow pea white BW | ecosystem: Host-associated > Plants > Roots > Nodule | place: USA: California | collected...
GTCGGAAGGAGTAGCAGGAGGTCCTAGTCTGTGGACTCGATTCAGTCACAGACGCGAAGGGGACTTACCTTGGGAGTGGTTGGGTGATAACCCCTTGTGTCCAAACTCTGCAGAGTTTGGGAACCGTCACAGGTGCAAGCCACCAAGAGATCCGATGTCGCTTACATAATCCAGATATTGAGTCTAGAGTCATGTATATATGTTGTGGTGGTCTATATGATTCTGGTGATAAAGAAAAAAATTACATGGTTTCTGTTTATAATTGAACTGCATGATTCCTTTAATCAGATTAGCTTACCCTTGTTTTTTTGTGTTCCTATCTTGTGTTGTGTGTTTCCTTTTGCGATGATCACCTATTCGGTGGGAGCAGATGTGGTTGTAGTGTCAAAGGCATTTCTGGAGGATGAAGAGCCATCGTTTTAGGATTGAGGAGGAGGTTTCCCGTGGGAGCTTTATCAGTGGTCAGTTTAAGTATAGAGTTTATTAGTTTAGTTTAAGTGTATAAGTGATATATTTTTATAGTCATGTATCTTTTGTAAGACAATATCAATATATTGTGTACACTGAATTATCTATTTTGGAACTATGATGAAACTTCTTATTTTTATTAGCTTTAAGCTGCTGAAATTGGGATGTTACATTAAGAAATCTACTTTATTATCCAAATTTATTTTGTTGACAAGTATTTCAAAAGTTAAATTTTAATACAATCTTAATTTATTTTTTATTTATACGGACTGCCACATGATTTTGGAAATTATTTTACTTTTTTATGAAATTATTTTATTTTCTAAATCTTTTTTGAGGAGAACTTTTTAGTATTAGGAAAATAGGAAGATGAAAATCATACAATTAAAGGATTATTTATAAAATTAAATTTATCAATTAAATTTAATTACGTAAATGATTCAGTTTTTTTTTGTTATTTTTAAGATATTTTGATATCTTTTAATATTTTTTTGAATACATTTTGATATTTTAGATATCTTTTAATATTTTTGTATATCTTATGAAATTTTAGAAAATATATTTTTATTTTTTATCTAGCCACATGTGTATACAATTTATTTTATTACTTTATTTTTTTTAAACTAATTTTTCTATACTACTTTTTTTCATTCTTAATTTTATCCTTTTGTAACTTTTGATTAATTAGTCATTTAATAAATTATTAAAAAAATAATTTTTATTTTTCTATTATCTATTATTTGTTCTATCATTTAATTAGTCATCTATTATCTATTATAATTATAATGTAAGAAAATAAGATACTAAAAAATCTATTTTATTACTTCGATTTATTTCATTGACAAGTGTCTCAAAATTAATTTTTTAATATGTTCTTCATTTATGTTTTATCTATATTTATTTTGCTGTCACATTAGTTTGAAAATTATTTTACCTTTCTATCAATTTGTTTTATTTTTAATTATATTTATTTTACTGCCAAATGTGCTCACAATTTATTTTACTATTTTTATCAATTTCTTTTATTTTTAAGTTAAGTTTCCTATATTTTTTTATTCTTAATTTTTTCCTTTTATAACTTCTAATCAATTGGTCATTTAATAAATTATTGAAGTGTAATTTATATTTAAAATATTAATTTTATTCTGCTTTTTTATTTTTATGATTTCTAGTTATTTTGTCCTTAATAAAATTATATTTAGAGAATAAATTTATTTTTATTTATTAAAATATCATTATTTAATACAATATATATATATATATATATATATTTATATTTTGACAATAGAAATTATTTACATTGTAATATAAAATAAATTGCAATGTAATAATTGTCTAAACAAATTACAGTTATCTTGTTTAGATTAATTTGTAATATAAAATTTTTATTATTAAATATTTTTCATATTTTTTAGTATGTAAAAATTAAACTTATATTATTTAATAAAAAACTAACATTTATATATAAATTAACATAAAATTTTATATAGTTATATTTATAACATAATAAATCAAAATATTATGCTTAATACTTTATTTCACATATTGATTCGAGAAATCTTTGTTGTTGGTGCAAGTCTGGGATCACTGAAGGACGAGAACTTTCTTCTCCTACCTTAGCCAATAATAAAACTCCTGGGATAAAAAAAAAAAGGTATTTTTTCTGTGTATATTATGCGCGAACTTTTACTTTAAGAATCTTTAACACAGTAAAAATCCGTTCATCTCTTTTTTCTAAAAAAAAAAAATTGGAATTATAATCCATTTTGTAGAGTCTGCCGTGAGAAGAAAGCCTTAGCGTCTCCATACACAAACACATTTGATTTGGTATTGAAATCAATTCTAAGAAACACTTAGAAAAAGCAATAAATACTTCCAGTTTAAACCCACAAACACTCATCGATTCAGTTGAATGTTTTTTATTTGATGTATGAACAGCCTACAACATAAAATATACTCATCAACTCCGAATAGGTACCAACAACTTTAACAGGTTAGTCATGTCAAGAGTGTGAAAGGAGAACAAATATTATTAATCAGAGAACATGCATACGAGGACTGGTTAATGTAATTAATGATAATCCAACTTATTCGGAAGTACAATGTAAAGTATTTGGATTATTTTATCCTCCTCCATTTTCCTTCTTTCCCCTTTTGCAGATGCTATTGTCACCTTTCTTCAACCCATTCAGGATTTCTTTTTTGGTTGCCAAAATTGGTATATTGATCCTGTATTCACAAGGTCTATGTGAATCAAACAACCAATAAATGAAAGGAATAGGATAATGGGTATGCATAAATTTGCCAATGTTGGACTTCACTAGCTGAAGCCCTACCTCCTGCAAAACCATTGTGGAAATTTATCAATGAAAACTTTGCTTTTAGTTCCTACTAATTAAATCACTAATGTGCTAAATACTCCATTTTCAAGACATGAAAGTGAACTACAACTAAAATCATTTTCTATACTGCATTCACATGAATATTTGCACAACAATAAGAATGTTCTAAACATATTCGGAAATATTGATTATATTAAAGTTACATTTCAAGATAGGAAAACAGTTAACAAAATGAATTATGCATAAATTTAGGGTTAAATATATGTTTGGTCCCTCAATTTGGACGCTAGTATCTCAAGTTTTAATACATTTTGGTCCTTAAATGAATGGATATAATTGTTTTAACTCAATTGCATTAAATTTTTTTATATGTCAAACGTTTATAGATGGTGCTTGAGTTATTTACACTGTTTTGACATGTTTCAATTTCAGCTCCAATATCAGATTGGAAAACTGTCTAAGAGTTCCAAAAAAATTAATATCATTAGGTTTAAATGATTATATCCATTCATTTCTAAAATTTGAGAATCAAAATATATCAAAATTTAAAACAGGAACGGAGAACGGATTTCAATTAGGCGTCGTTTATGGAGTAAAAACATATTTAATTTACAGCATCTTCTTGTCAAGAGATATATGGAATCAAACATGAGCTATATAAAAATTTAAGAGGCAGAGAGAACATCATTATTTGGTGGAATTTTTCAACTTGCAAGTACTACAACACCAAAGTATATTGTCTATAAGTAACAATTACTTCCAAAATTTCAACTAAGTAACACAACAATCAATCAACTTTTAATCAATATACCTGTAAAATCATTTGTTTGTTCCTTAGGTATATGCAACAGCTTGAAGTTCACCGTGTCTGTCCCTTTTGCACCTTATAACTCTTGCTTGATTGTCTATAATTTCTAGAACCTGGAAAACATGAACTCTTTACAGTTATGTCGATAATGGTTATAAAGAAACAGGAACTGTCAACATAATAAACTGAATTTACTTCATGAACTGAGGGAAGTGATCAGCGTGGAAATCCAGAAGAAAGCTTGAAAAGAATGTGACTATCTCTTATAATATTTAGTACATAACCAAAGTATTTAAATTCTACTGACTCACCCACATAAATTTTTTTATATAAATGTTGAATAAGTACATTTGTTTTACCTCTGGTCTTGAATTAAGAACTCCACTGGACATTCCAACATCTATACGCCATATGCTACAATTGTATTTACTGCAACAATCAAAGAAATAGTTTCAATAAATAGAATACAACTATTCCATCCACAATGCAGTAGAAGACTTAAATATTGTATTTTCCATTTAAGTTAAAACTCAAGTATAGTATGACACAAAATATTGAGATTCTAAACAACTTATGGTTGTTTTAACCATATTTGAAGAGATATATCCTCTTACCAATTTACACCTGTAGTTTGAGGAGTATGCCCGACCACCATTGACTTAGCACCAACTGCTTGCAGTGTCTCGTCAAGAATGGAACTCACCTAGAAATCAAATTTAGTTTCAAAATCTCAATCCATGTCAGCTTGAAAATGAATTCCATTTCTCTGCTAAGGATGTCACAGAACAATCGGTCATAATTTAAGCAACATTTGACTAAGCAGTACAAAATTCCGATACTAATTTAAATCTGTTCTGAAACTTTTCAGGAAATCTAATTAAAATTGTTGTGCAAAGATGGAGTCAGGAAGCTTGTTTTCAGGAACAGAAAATTGTTTTTGTTGTACCTATAAGTGCTAAGATAGGCTTTTTAACTATGACTTTGAAACTATGTTAGCAAGTAGACTTTAACCAACTTGTAAAGTGAGATTAGCACCCTATTTATATATATTATGAAATTGTCTTATCTCTAGTCGACGTGGGATTTTCAACACTTATATAATAGTATTACAGTGGCATCAGTACAGTTACCTGTTTAGCCTGATAGTCCACCAAATCTGGTGCATCTCTTGAGTATAAACGATTCCAAACAACACTATCATAACCCCTAGTGGCAATGAAAGGCATTTTGGAAGCATTATCGTTCTCATGCTGACCTCTCATCCACTCAGACACTTCTTTATTTATCCTCTCTAAACCATATGCAACTACAGGAAACAAAAAGGATGAGAATATAGTAATACAGCATATAATTCTCAAGTAGAAAATCTATCTCAAGTTAAACAAAATCAAAATGGTAGAAAATATTTACCATGGTGAGGAAGAAGTCCACCATGGCAGAAGAGCCAGTCATTGACCTTTAGTACAACAGCATGCCTTGCAAGCTCACGTGCAAGAAGCCCACCGGGCCTAAAGAGGACTGATCTCGCTATGACCCCCTTTTGCCTCTGTCCTAATATTTGGAAAACTTCATCAAAAAACATAGACACAATATTTCTTCTTCAAATAAGACACAATAGCTCTTTAAAATCATTTAAAGTGAGTTTGAAAGATCTTGTCTAGTTTGGTTTTATCTATTTACAAAACTCATCCTATAAATAAGTTAACTATTTTGTTATATACTACATCGTTTTCCTTCAGTTTATCATGCACACATTCATGAAGAAAAAGCCCTCAATCTGTAACATTTACATCTATTGCGTTTTCACCAAACAGTTTAAGCTTTTAGGGTAGATTTGTGAGAAGTACTTCTTAAGTTTTGGAGTTCTTTTTGTTCATGATTTTGTCTAGTATTCTGATATGTTGATTTTAGGATAGGGATATATTTATATATACCAAGTTTTTAAGAGGGTATGCTTGATGAAAATATGAAAAAAAAATATGACTTAAACAAGAATAAGTACATCTGAAAAAAAAAATGGGAGAGAAATTTATAGTACCTTCATTAAATTCCAAGGTCCCCAATAACCTTTTGACATTGTCCGATCTTCTTTCCACCTTTCAGAGACATCAACCCAAGAAGTAAAGGTTTGTTCCCAGTCATCTTCAGAACCATTGATATATTCTAAGAAATCATTACACTCATCAAATCCTCCAGAATCAACATATCTGAAATCCCCTTCCACATTCATGGTCTCGTGATTTCCATTTACCTAGATGAAGCAAAAGAAAGTTATGGAAAGTTATGGAAAGTTACTTCAACACAAGATAATAGTCGAAAATTAAAGAACTGGTTTCTTCAGAGTTTACAATATACTACTTAACACTTAAATTCAGATGAAGAAGGAAACTTTATAAGGGAAACCATGCTATAATGCACTTAGATTTTAAAATATCCTGAGTGATATTGACTATAATATAAAGCTGTTCGAGAATTAATTTGAATGATTTTAATTCTGTATATCAGTATCTGAAACTTTTCTCAGTCAGAAGTGACAAACCTGAAACACAGCTCCACCTTTTGCTTTTGCCTGTTTATCCAACGATCGCAGCAAGGATAAGATAGCAATTTCATCTTCACCTCGATCAAGTATATCACCAAGTTGAACCAACACCTAGTTCACGGATGAAAAATAAATTCATAAGTTATAATCTTTCAATTCTGTGATAGTAGAAGACAAAAAAGATTCTCAATTTCATCTGTAAAAGTTGAGTATTTCATAAACTCAGTCCTTTCAACAACTCTACTACAATTATAGCATACAATAGAGGCACTACTGATTAAAACTAAGAACAATCTATTTTGAGAAACAGTAAGCATACAGTTTCTCCACCAGTCCACAAATCTTGACCATCAGAGCTCAATACACCAGCCATTTCAAGAGCAGACCTAGCTTGCTTAATATCTCCATGTAGATCTCCAACTATGCAAGAAAATTAGTTTCAATGAGACATAAATAACACATAACATTGAATAAACACCAAAACAAGGTTAGAAAATGATAAGCAAGAACATCAACATGACACCATCCAGCCCATAGAAACTCTTCAACACTTTGATTTTGAGAATTTACATTAAAGTTGCACAATCTAAGGTAATAAAATAGAGAACAAAATTGACACTACAAAAGTCAAGAAACAAATCAGTGGCAACTAATAAAGAAATGCATTTCGGTATTTGGGATTGTATATAGAAATAATAGGATCCATCAAGAAACTTTATAAAGACTGACAGTGATACACTTTAGATTTAATAATAAAATTCCAAGAACAAAGCTGAACAGTGAAAACATCATAATGGGAGAGGTCAACGACACTTCAAACCTTAACCGGCAGAATCATTAAGCTGCATTTGTAAGTTTGAGATACTATTATATTAGGATAAAAGCTTTCTAAAAATAGTTCTTTTTCCTCAAACAACACACAGAAACAAGATTAAACAAAAACCATATATAATTAAACATAGCAGTTCACATTCAAATCAACACAAGTCGATATACAATCCACATTCTAATCACCCAAATCAATATAATTCAAAGCATTCAACCAAAATTATATACTTTAAACATGACTACAGTGGGAAGCTTTAACATTTATGTTTTCTTTTATAAAAAGTAGCACTAACAAATCAACAACGCAACTATTCAAGGCTTTATAAAAAAGCAAATAGATTAATTCCACAAAAAGAAAGTGGGAATAAGAAAAGCAAACCTGCAAGAATTCTGCGACCAGGAGCAGAAACAAAAGTTGGGGGGTCTCCACTGACAACAATGGGTTTCAAAGCACTGTGATTGTAGTTGTTGTCGTTGCTATCAAGAAGCAAAGAAGGATGAGAAGAAGAAGAAAGAGAAGTTTCTGTTGGCTTGCGAGGAAGAGATGATGGTGGAACTGGAAATGAGTTTAAACACAGTGATGCCATAGGTTTTGAAGATCATTTGGTAATTGGGTTGTTATGTTGCCATTGATTACAGTGTCTTGAATGAAACCATAAAAGGACACTGTTTTCTGTCGCAGAAAGATCCTCAGCCAAGCATTTGGTATATGTGTTTGTTTACCGTACGTGAGAACTGAGAGAAGATAAAGATAGCATTTTAATGTGCTTCCTTCCTAGCTTCATAATTTTTTTTTTTTCAATTTTTTTGATGAAAAAATGTTTTTGCTTCTTGATTTTTTAAAAAATACTTCTTAAAATTAAGGAATTAGTATTTAAATTTCGAAATATGTATAAATTTAGTTATCTTTTAAAATATTTGTTCTGCTTTAAAAGAACGAAATCTTTTAGCATTATATTATTTAAATATCTAAATTAAATGTGATGAACAGTCTAAATATTAGAAAATATAAGCGTGGCACTGATTATTAATTAAATTGTGTATGTCGTTATAGTAATTTGAAAGTAATAAATTAAGCTAATTCTTAACACGGCCGGTAGGTGAATTCAATTTTTAAAAGTATAAACTGAATTAAATGTCGAAATTATGTAAAATAAATATCTAAAATTTATTTATACACTTGAACTAAAAAATAAAACTTAGTTGATTTGAATTCAATTTTTTATTTTTATTTTTTAAGTTTAAATATGTTTTTAGTTGTTGAACTTTAATTTAAAATTAGAATTCACGTGTGTCCACGATTTTGATACATTTTGATATTCAAATTATAAAAATGAATGAATATAGTCGTCATTTTAATCTAATCACATCAAATTTTTCTTTTTTTATGTATCAACTAATTGCTAACATCTGAGTTATTTGTATTTTCTGACACATTCTCGCTTCAATGTGAATAAAGAAATATATTTCACACATAAACAAACCTAACATAATTATGTTAAAAAACTAATGTATTCAAAGTCCAGGACTAAAACATAACACTTATTTTCTATATTTCTATTGAATTTGAATTTAATTTAATTTTAAATACCTAAAATTTGGATACAAAATTTCAAAATCAATCACAACTAGATACCAAATATGAATATGGAATTTTATAAGATACCATAACTTATTTAAGTAAATATGATCCAATATTTAATATTCCACCTTTATGATTGAAACAAGAAATACACACTTAAGAACAAATATCTGTAGTATGACAAGTTACAACTTAATTTATTAAAAAAAAATCTAACAACTATTTGACGATTTTAAAATATTTTTTTAAATAGTTCCTAAATTAAATTTGTACATAACAATACATATTTTAATACAAATTAATTTATTATTATTAAATTACACATAAAAGATAAATTGAAAATACATTACAACTAAAGAGCACTACAAATAATATTAAAAATTTCACATAATTTTGACCAAAATATAAATATAAGTCTAAAATAAAATTACAAATTACAACTAAAACATATAATATAATAATTATCTTAAAACACTAATTCATCAATACAATCATCATAAAATGTCAATATATTTTTATTATATAGAGACCATGCAGATAATTGCTTATCAAAGAAAATGAAAAACTAATTAAAAAAATTGTAAAACAGCTATCTTCTTTATTACTCCAATAAAAGTACTCAAAATTAAGTTTTAGACCAAATTTTAATTATCTTTTTGTACTGAAAATTTTAAATTTATTTTTCGATTTTCATTAAAATTATTTCTTATACTAAATACATATCAATTAAAATATATTATTAATAAAATTAATAGCAATAAATAAACTAATGTAAGAACCTAAAAAATGATATTTTATGATTGATAGTGTTTTTAAAATAGTGAGATTCAATTATTCTAATAATAAAAATGTTTTATTACAAATATGTTCTTAATAAACATGTTTCATTATTTTAAAACACATCATATCTCTATTCTAAAGTTCTTTGTCTTCCCTCGCTCTATTTAATCTATTCGAAGATTTGAGACGTAGGAGTGATCCTTTTGGTAAGCTCTTCAAATCCAATTATTCAATTTTTTCAATTGAGTATGTTGATTTTCTACATTTTTCTTGGTCCAATCTATTTTCTCTTGGTATGTAGGCTTGCTTTGCTTCCATGTGATTTTAGAGTCATCAATATGAGTCTTTATTGATCAATGATTATAATGGTATGGTATGATCATTCTTATGATGTTTCTATGTGTAGATAAAACATCCTGAAGAGTTAGATGCGTTTTGGTGTCCTAGTGTTGTTTGATCAATTTCATCAAGTAAGGGAAGCTAGCATTTTTGTGAAATTAAAGTGTTCTTTAGTGAGTTGAAACAGGGGATTCTATGAATTGATGGCATGAATTTCCTTTGTTTGAAAGTTTGTTTTAAATTGGAGCTTATTGAGATAATTATGGATAACTTAAATTATATTTTTGTGGTTGAGAAAATGTAACCTAATGTGCTGTGATATCTTTACATTTTTATGCATAAAGAGGTTTTGTCTAAATGGAAGGATATGAATTAGAAGTTTGTGTATTAGTATAAAAAGTGTGGAAGCATTTAAACAAATCAATTTGAACATCTCTATGTAAAAAAATTAGATTTTGTGTTTGTCTTTGTAAAATTGAGTTTTTGTTGTTAATCAGAACATCTTAATGAGACCTTTGATCGACTATATTTGACACTTCTTTAGTTAAGAGATTAATATATTAAAAATTATGAAGTTTATTGAGTGGAGAATAGCTCAAGAAGAGTTAATTTGCTCAATTAAAACTCAAAGTTATAGTTTTCGCTTATAGTATATTATTGGGCGCCATTGTAGCGCCGCTAGGCTGCACTCAAACAATGGCCACTAACTTGCGAGCACTGGACACCAAGGGGTCATAACATCGAGCGCCACCCTATTTTCCTAGTCTTAGAAAAAATGGGATTTTCACTTTGTTAATTGTCAGATTGAGTTGAAATTTTAACAGTAGGTCCTAGGCACATGAATCTTTTTTTTTACTGTTGAGATCTTTGATTTGAGTTTTTGTTGGAAAAATGTTGTTCTTCTCTTCGATGTACTTAATAGAAAATAAATGATGTATTTTTTTAATGTTTTCTTTGATTTAAATGATATTTGGTGAGTTTGGAGGTGAAACTATCTTGAACTCTACTAATTATTCATACTCATGTAGAGGAGGATGATTAGCTGATGAGAGTGGTAAAAAGTCCTGTCATAAGGAGGGCCCACGGTTCTTATGATCGTGACTAGGGATGTCAAAAAAATCTGTACCCGCGGATAAAACCTATAACGGGTAGGAAATGAATATTGTAAATGGATATCTGTGGGTAACGGGTACGAGTATTTTTAATACTCGCATGTTAACGGGTGGGTACAGTTATTATAGTATCCGTACCCGTGGATACCCTTACCCGCTATACTCTAATTTAAATTAAAAAAAATATGATTAAAATATTAACATATTGATTTTGAATGAGTTATTTTTTTATCAATTAGTTTTAAGAAAATTCATTTCTTTGTAAATTGTCATTCAACACTATTTAAATGAGTTATTTGGACTTTGGTTAAAATTTATGAATGTTATGTATTATATTTTATTTGAATTTACGATTAAAATATGTTGTTAAATATTTATTTTTATTTTTTTGTAAATATCTGTGGGTACCCGTGGTATTAAAAAATTATGCGGGTACCCGTATAACGAATATGGGTACTGGTACGAGGCAAATATTTATCCAGCGGGTAGGGTACGGGGGAGCTACCATAAGTGCATAACTTCATGAGTTTGACATAAGTGCATGTTTCTAGATAAATTGAGTCTAGAAAAGTCTAATTTTATATATGATCTTGTGTGAAGAGTGTAATTATATCTAATATGTAAATTTAAATGACTTAGTATATAGTGGTTATGTGTATCTCTTTTTCAGCTAGCTTACCCTTGAGTGTTTTATGTGTTGTTTCTTCTTTTGCGATGATTACTTTATTGGTGTGAGCAGATGAAGATGCATGAATAGAGGCACTTCTGGCGAAGGAGGGGTCATAACGTCGAGCACTAGTTTTCCAGCGCCACCCTATTTCCTAGTTTGAGTTATCTCAGGGAAAAATGGAATTCTCACTTTGTTGATCAGATTAGCTAAAATTTTGACAGTAAGTCCTAGGCACATGAATCTTTATTTGTACTATTAGGATCTTTAATTTGAGTATTGGTTAGAAAAGTGTTGTTCACCCTTTTGATGTACTTAATAGAAAATAAATGATGTAATTTTTAATATTTTCTTTTAGTTAAGTGATATTTTGGTGAGTTTGGAGGTTAAGTTATTCTTAACTCCACTAATCATTCATACTCATGTAAATGAGGATGATTAGTTGGTGAGATCGGCAGGAGGTCTTGTCATAACCCAAGGTTGTTATGACCGTGACAGGGACTAGCCTTACGTGTGGTAGCTCGGTACAGTGGTGTATTGGCACCAAAGTGCATGACTTCACGAGTCTGACTCAAGTGCATGTTTCCAAATGAATTAAGTGTAGAAGAGTATGATTATATGTGTGATATTGTGTGAAGACCATAATTATATATGATGAGTAAATTTAAATAACTTAGTATATTGTGGTTATAGATATCTCTTTTTTAGCTAGCTTACCTTTGAGTGTTTTTATGTATTGTTTTTTATTTTGCAATGATTAACATATTGATGATAACAGATGAAGATGCAGGAGTAGAGACACCTCTAAAAGATGAGGAGTCACCTGTATGAATTGTTGGATGATGTGAGAGTAAGGTTGTATCATTTGGAGTAGAGTTTTGTTGGTCTAATAGTTTGAATGTATAAATATTATATTATTATTGTAGTTTTATCTTTATGATAATTATATTAATATATTTTTGTACTTTAAATTTTTTGTTCTTTAATATTAATAATTAAATGTTTAATTTTAATAGTTTTTTATTGTTAGAATGTTACATTAACTAAATTATAAAAAATACTTTATGAATAGTATAATAAATATAACTCATTTTTTAATTTAATAAACTACCATAAAAATTGAAACTAGTTATTAAAGAGGGGAAAACTTACCAAGAATTTTAAAAACTAAAATAAGTGTGTTTCAAAAAGGATGCAGCATTAATAGTTTGATTTGAAGTTTCTCTAATTAAATTTGTCCATCCATAATTCGTCTTTATTTTTTATTTTTTCCAATTCAACACGCTTTCTGTCGGCTCCACGGGATCTATAGCATCCTTCCTTTCTCCCGAAAGTTTGTGGAAACCCCCTACGCAGAGAGAGCGGAATTGCATAAATTCATTTATAAGACACTTTTTTTTTTTTTCCTTTAGTTTTTTGAAGATCAAAATTTTAGTTTTGAGGAAGTTTGAATCACAGTGGGTTTCTCTCATCCAAAAATGTGGGCTCTCTGTTTATGGTGGTGGGTGAATGGCCGGATGCTAAACCAAATTCTGAGATGGCTGAAGAAACCAAAGGTACTAAGAATTCTATGTCTTGCTTCATCTGTTGTTGGATTGCTCTTTAATGCACTGAGTTCCTCTTTCAACCATCTACTGGGACACTGGAGCTGGTGGAAGATGCTTCTTTACATTCTTTTCAGTTTCATCATTTGCCTTGCCGTCTTGTTCGCACCGGCAAGGTCGAGTTCCACCTCGTGTGGCGTTTTTGGTTCTCATAATCACTTCTGTTTATTCCTTTTTCTTAGATGACAAGGTGAAGGATAAACCAGATGCATACGGTATAATCTCTTGTGCTGCTTTTGCTATCATGTCTCTTGGCATGTCAAATCTCACTCAATTTGGATTCCAGATTGATCTACTATATTTCTTCTGCGGTGGTCTACTAGTACAACTCATGAAGATCAAATTGTGGTTAGTCATGGTTGGAGCAGGTTTCAGTTATTCCCTCCTCCAGCTTCGAGACTATCCGCGCGACACACCAGAGGAGAATCTTCAGCTCCTCCAGCTTCAAGAATATCCGGGCGACACACAAGGGGAGAATCTTCAGCTCCCGGACCAAAATCATTATTGTTGGTGGTGTTTCAGATCAAAATTATTTTGGACCACGAAATTTATAGTGATAAGAAGATAATTTTAGAGATTGAATTGGGTTCTCTTTTTATTATTATTATTTTTATATATAAAGAGTCATATCAGTATTATTAACTATTTTTAATTTTAGAGTTTCTAGCCAACTGAAATGTGTTCAGTCTACAAAACATTAAGCATAAATACTTGTTCTTTTTTCTGACACAATATCGACATACTTCGGAGTCAATTAAGAAAACACATCCTAAAGTGTTTTTCACATCATCGTGCATCCTGTCCAATCACTATCACAAAACACTATTTGGCACTACTTCAGTTTTGTTGTCATATTTTATCTCATTGCTTAAGGTGTCTTGAATATATCTTAACATTCATGGAAAATAACTTTTTAATTACTAAATTAGCTAAATTTTTTAAATCATTCACTAATTTTTTATTTTTTCATTTTCAATATTTCAAAATTATTTAAAAATATATAGAAAATTGTCAAAATTTACTAGTTAAAATATTATTATTCCATTTTTAGTGGCTATGGCTTGAATAATGCATGAATTGAGAGAGTAAACTTGCAAACACTGTATCAAGCCTCAAATTAGTAAAATAAAATAAATTACCAAGCAAGTTTCTACAGTGGGAAGGTTTAACATTTCTTTTTCTTTTATTCAAAATAACACTAACAAACCAACAACGCAACTATTCAAGGCTTTATACAAAAGCAATGAGATTAGTTCCACAAAAAGAAAGTCAGAATAAGAAAAGCAAACCACTTGCGAGGGAGAGATGTTGGTGTAACTGAAAATGAGTTTAACTCATTCCATCAACTCGGTACAGGAGTTTTAGGAAGAAAATATACTCCCTTGTACAATATATATAAATCATTTCAGTGTAAAAAATGTATTTAAAAATGATCAGAGAACAACACAAACTGACACAGCATTTAAGCTTTCTCGAAAAAGAAATTGAAGGTTTAAAATAAAACCAACATTTTTACTCTGGTTTGGCACCATGTAATATGCTTGAAAGAAAAGCAGTGATATCAGTTTCCGATGATCCTCCAATTTCAATTGCAGTATGGCATAACAGTTTCAGCTCTCTGCTTCTTTTTCTCATCACTTCATCACTATTCAAATCCATGAATTTTCTTATAAGACTAGAAATTTCATTTTTTCTCATCAAAGTGTCCTCTTTTACCTCCTTTTTCACCCTCCACCCCACCTTCAATTCCTCCACTATAAACTTAGCATTAAGGGGTTGGTCCATAAATATAGGAAACGCCAAAAAAGGAACACCACAAAAAACACCTTCTCTAGTAGAATTCCACCCACAATGAGACCAAAACCCCCCAATTGCAGGATGCTGCAGCACCTTCAATTGATCACACCATGGCAAAACTAGTCCTTTATCCCCACACAACTCTTTCAACTTACCATTTTCTCTGGGTTGTACCCACAAGAACCGAGCACCACTATCACCCACACCAGCTGCAATTTCATCAAATTGTTCATTAGAAACCGAAAGAAAACTCCCTTGAGAAATGTACAACACTGAGGCAGAAGGTTGGTTGTCAAGCCATTGAAAGTAGCCATGTTTAGAGGCATCAATGTGGCCATTACCAAAACAAGGTATGGCAGGGCCAACAGTGTGAATGGGTATGGAAAACTCTGCTTTCAAAGCATCAATGGCTTTAGGCTCAAGTTCATATATGGTGGGGAATAACAGATATTGCGCTTTCTGCACCCACGGTATAACATTCAAAGCCAATTCCAACAATCTTCGAGTACGCCAACTTTCATCACTAAGTGGAAAATCTGCCAGACGAATTGATGAATTCCCCGGAATATAATCCACACGTTTCTCACCATCTTCTGCACAAATATCTTACCTTTTGATTAAATTGGCCTTCAAATATCACATCCAAGAATTGATACGTAGAATTGATTGGACGAATAAGTAAATTAACTTTTAACAAATTTCAAGAAACTCCATGTACCATATGTCAAAATTCTCGTCTTAAAAAACTCAAATCTTTATGTTAACAACTTCCAAGCATTAAACTTGTGTTTGGAGTAAATACATGAAATGAGAGTAAAATATAGTAAGAATAGATAATATAATTGTTTGAATTAAAAAAAAATTATGATTAATTTAATTGGTATAATAAATTAAAAAATTAAAAAATAGCATGACGTGATAGTCCCCTTGCCCAGTATAGTATAAAGAATATTTTTATGATCCATTTTGGTTTTCCTATTGAGATATTTAAAGAGTGTGAATTTTCAGTGAAAACTTTTGGAATTAAAAAGGTGAACAATTCAAGTTGATCACTGTTTTTAAAATAGATTTTCGGAAATAGAAAAGGGCAAATCCACTTTCATAGGCCAAAACGATAAAGAAAAATAAATCGCACGGGTGGAGATGTTCTATTTATTGACATTTAATTCTTGTTGAAAGATTGGTAAGTGAAGCTATAGAACAATTATGGTAATTTTCAACACGGTTTTGTGAGCGTAACTGACCTGATAAGTTTACAGGGTAGTGACCGTTTCGCTGGAGAAGATGGTAGTGTTTGAGCACCGCGAAAAACGACGCGGACATGGGCCAAAACGACGCCACGGGAATGTTTCTAGCGTTGGCGAGGCGAACCACCCAGAAGAGGTAAGTGTCGTAAATGATTACTGTCGGCGGCGGGTGGAGGCGATTGAGGAACTCTTCAAAAGGATCTTCCATTTTGGTCATAACGGCTTCAAGAAAAGTGACGAAGTTATTGGCTCGACTCTCTTCGGAGGGAATAACGTTGGGGATTGTGGCGAATCGGATGTTGTCGGGTTTGGAGTCGGAGCCGATGAAGCCTAGCCATTCTTCGGTGACCACGAAGGTTACGAGGATTTGAGAATGTTTGGAGAGGAACAACTTGCAGAGGTTCATCATGGGATTCACGTGACCTCGACCTGGATATGGCACCGCTACCACGTGGCAGGCCATGGTTGGTGGAACTTGAACCGGTTGCGCCATAGAGATAAGAACAGTGTTTCGAAAGTGAGAAGAAAGAAACCAGAATCAAATATTTAGGCTCTCTTTGATGAAGATTTGTTTGGATCAGTAGGTGTATAAAAAGTAAGAAAGAAAGTAGGAAAAGAGAGTGAGAATCAGAATGAAGGGAAAAATACAGTGGAACCAACCAGACCAGAAAAATGTGAAAAATGTGGCGTGATCACGTGACTAGTCAATGATTACTGCACTGCAGCACCACCTCGTCAAATGACACTCTTCAATGTTGTATACAGTATACTGTGTCTGCTTGCCTGGGACGTGTGTCTCGAATGTTCACATATATGACACTCCATATAAAAAACGAAAATATATTCGAACATAAATTTCGAACTCATGTTTATATTGGTGACGTGACATTTTCTTTTTCTTAAAATTTTTTTAAATGAAATTTAATCGATGGTCACGTGCACGGAAGTTTTTGCTGTAAATTTTTTTTGGCAAAACGAAATCAGACATGAAGAGAGAAAGTAAGACAAAATAGAAAACTTGTAGAGTGTTGGTGAGACAGGGAGAGAGAAAGTCAGAGGAGAGGCGGAAACAGCGTGAGAAAGTCGGAGACAGCATGAGAAACTCGAAGGAAAGGCGGAGACAGCGTGATCAAGTCTTTGGAAAGGCGAAGACAGCGTAAGAAAGTCGGCGGAACGGCAAAGAGAGAGTGAGATAGTCGGAGGAAGTCCAGACAGAGAAGTTGTGGTGTTACAAAAGCGAGGCGGGAGGCGGTCATCGTGAGAGGACACACCTACGACAGCGACGATAGTGAAGGGGATCGAATCCAGTGGAAGCGAGTCGACGACAACGATAACCATTCCACCGGAAGCCGTTCTGCAAGACCGTTTTAGTCTAAGGTTCGTGTTCTCAAGCAATGAACACTTTGAAACTAATAAAATTTTATTTGTTGGTCAGAAAGATGAACTTTAAAGGGGTAGTACAACCATCAATTACGTTATCAAGTGGGGAGTACACCTACCCCAATTGGGGAGTGCTGTTATATATTCTGGTTCATAGTACCAGTTTTTATGACCATCTTAAATTTGATTTTTTTTTTATTATGATCAATTCAAATTTCGAATAACAGTTTTAATAACATTTTTTTTGGTAGGAAATAAAATGTTCTTTAAAGTATCAATTACATTACAAAGTGGAGAGTAGAAGGACCCCAATTGGGGAGTGCTGTTATATATTCTGGTTCCCAGTACCAGTTTTTATAACCATCTTAAATTTGAAAATTTTGTTAAGTAATTAATTTTTTTTTCTTTTATTATGATCAATTCAAATTTCGAAACACAGCTTTAATAACATTTTTTTTTGTAGGAAATAAAATCTTCTTTAAAGTATAAATTATGTTACAAAGTGGGGAGTAGAAGGACCCCAATTGGGGAGTGCTGTTATATATTCTGGTTCACAGTACTAGTTTTTATAACCATCTTAAATTTGAAAATTTTGTTAAGCAATTAATTTTTCTTTTATTATGACCAATTCAAATTTCAAAAAACAATTTTAATAACTTTTTTTTTTGTAGGAAATAAAATCTTCTTTAAAGTATAAATTACGTTACAAAGTGGGGGAGTAGAAGGACCCCAATTGGGGAGTGCTGTTATATATTCTGGTTCACAGTACCAGATTTTATAACCATCTTAAATTTGAAAATTTTGTTAAGCAATTAAATTTTTTTTCTTTTATTATGACCAATTCAAATTTCGAAAAACAGCTTTAATAACATTTTTTTTGGAAGGAAATTAAATGTTCTTTAAACTATCAATTACGTTACAAAGTGGGGAGTAAAAGTACCCAATTGGGGAGTGCTGTTATATATTCTGGTTCACAGTATCAGTTTTTATAACCATCTAAAATTTGAAAATTTTGTTAAGCAATTAATTTTTTTTTTATTATGACCAATTCAAATTTAGAATAACAGTTTTAATAACATTTTATTTTTGGAAGGAAATTAAATGTTCTTTAAACTATCAATTACATTACAAAGTGGGGAGTAAAAGTACCCAATTGGGAAGTGTTGTTATATATTCTGGTTCACAGTACTAGTTTTTATAACCACCGTAAATTTCTAAGTTTTGATAACGTATTACATTTTTTTTATTATGACCAATTGAAATTTTGAATAACAATTTTAATAACAAATTATTTTTCCTAGGAAACAACATGTTCTTTAAACTATCAATTACGTTAGGTACTGGGGACTACAACTACCCCAATTGGGGAGTGCTGTTATATATTCTGGTTCACAGAACCAATATTTATAACCATCTGAAATTTAAAAATTTTGTTAACCAATAACAATTTTTTTTTAATGACCAATTGAAAATTCAAATAACAATTTTAATAAGAATTTATTTTTCGTACCAAACAAAATGTTCTTTAAACTATCAATTACGTTACAAAGTGGGGAGTAGAAGTACCCCAATTGGGGAGCGTTGTTATATATTCTGGTTCACAAAACCAGTTTTTATAACCATATGAAATTTCTAAGTTTTGTTAAGCAATTAAAATTTCATATTCATTATGACCAATTGAAATTTCGAATAACAATTTTATTTTCTACAAAAAAAATGTTCCTTAAATTATCAATTACGTTATAAAGTGGGGACTGCAACTAAAACGAGTGGGGAGTCATGTTACATATTTTGGTTCACACTACCACTTGTTATAACTGTTCTGGTTCAGAAAAATACTAGATAATTCTTCACCAAAACAAAAAGAAAATACTTTAGACTTACTTAGGTAAAAAAAAAAATCATCCCTTGACCATGGGAGCAACCTTCTTATTTATAGAATAATCAGTTACAAAATATTAAATTCTGCAAATACAAAATAAAAATGAAATTATCTTCTACTCCTAAAATATCTCTAAAAATAATAACAACCTTATTAATTCCTAAAAATCCCACCA
>Ga0099822_1003787_pt1 | contig 19520 bp, 14 predicted proteins | sample CowpeawhiteBW_FD_76839 | JGI IMG/M metagenome (GOLD analysis project Ga0099822, IMG submission 76839) | Root nodule microbial communities of legume samples collected from California USA - Cow pea white BW | ecosystem: Host-associated > Plants > Roots > Nodule | place: USA: California | collected...
AGAAAAAATAATAAAAATAAAAAATATAATAAAATATATATATTTATTTTTTATTTTTTATTATATTAAATATATATATATATATATATATATATATATATATATATATATATATATATATATATAAATAGATAGATAGAAAAAGAATAATCAACTTATTATATTTGTATAAGCTACATATGTCTTTACTAATTTTTAGTTATTACATATTTTGATTTTAATCATATTCTCCTGATAATTTATACTGTTACATCTATCCTTGTACGCAATTAAAATACTAACTTGTATAACCTTAAAAATGGTTTCCCATTGGATGATTGTGTAAAAACATTCACACCTTTAGTTTATCTACTGTAAGTGGTAAAACATTACAAAAGATGATTCTATTAAAGAAAATTTGATTGTATCGACAAGTATAATCCAAAAAAGACTTTACGTACCTTGATTCAAGGTTAAGACGACCTCCTAGAAAATGGCAGGGAAAGAGATCTAGAAAATGGCAGGAAAGAGATGAGTAATTTTCTTGCTGGTCTAATAGCAATAATAAATAAACATTACCAGAAAAATATTCATTTCCTACATATTTTTTTATAATTTTTTTTTTCAAAAAATTGATGCATACGTTTATTAGAAATCCTTTTGACAAGAAATTCATTTGACTTTTCATGTGGAATATAATTAGCGAGAAACATTTGCAGATTTTGATAGAAACTTATTTTCACATGAGAAATACATGTAGATTTTCTTATAAAAAGTATTCGAAAAAAAATATTATAATTATTTGTTAATTTACTTATGTTTATCAATTTTTTTTCTTACGATTACGAAAAAATTGCTTGTTATCGGTGAATAATTACCAACAAATAATAGTTCGTCGGAAATATATTCTTATCAACAAATATCATAGTTAAATTTATAGACGAATATATAAATCGGTAATTTGTTGATAAATCATGAGAGACAAATTATCCATGATAATGTCATCGGTAAAGTTGTGTGACTTTCACCAACAGATTATGCCGTCTATAAATTTGTCGGTATTTTGGTTGACTATAAAACATCAACATTTCAGATTCCCTCCCCTCGTATCAGTTTTCTGCCAAATATTTCCCCAACAGTTCCGCAAACACAAAATTGAAGAAAATTAACGAAGGTCTGCTACTGTCACCATGACAAAGGTCTGTTGTCACCGGAGAGCCGAGAACAACGGTGTCACCGCTGCCACCGCTGCTGACGTTGTCTCCTGTGAGGCGTCCGTGACGCTACCGCTGTTGCCATCCTCACATAGTGAAGCTACCAGTGAGTAGGGTTTATTTCTCTTCTTTCATCGTCTCATTCTTCTGTTATGAATTTTGATGTTGTTTATGAAGAACGAGGCTACGAGGGAGGCTCACAGAACCCCATTCTTTGGCAGAGATCTTGGCATGAGCGAGGCTGCGAAGGAGGCTGCTAAATTTGTGGTTGCACCGTCGAGGGAGGCAACTGGCAATGTTCTTCAATTCTGATAATGTACCTGTTGTGGTTAACTTGTGGTTGATTCTGTTATGGTTGTTTGGCATAGTTTTAGTCAATTGACTTTGATATGTCATGTATATAGATGTAAATTTTTTAGTCAACAACACTGTACCCACCTTGCTGCTTCAAACACATCAAGGTCACCATAATCCTTTCTGCGGTGGAAGGACTTGTGATTAATTTCTGGGTCCATAAGGCCTGCTATGGACATAGTGCAAGTTTGAGTAGTGGTGAAGTGTATGGACAGTAATATCTAACACCAAGAGAGGCTATATGAAGGATGATGCAAAGAGATTTGGAATGATTGAGAGTAGTTGGAGCGTCAGTTTAGGATAATGAATAAGTGTAGGCATAATTTTATATGATGAGGGAGTTTTGGAGGTTTTTGTGTGAGGTCCTCAAGATATGCATATGTGCATTAGCAATAAAGATGAGATTGGGATATAAGTGGGGAACATTGCTTTTTATCCTCCCATGTAGTATAACTTGTGAAGTTATATGTGGCAATAAGGATAGAACACTACTATACTGAATCAAAGAGATTCTTATACCACCTCAGTAAACCAAGTCTATTAAATATTAAGTTCTGAGTTATTTCAAATGTACAGGTACAAGTACCTGATACAATATGCATACTAAAAATTTGAAAAAATAGGAACTTATGAGGAGAAATGACATTAATTATTTACAACTTATTGTGCAAAAGACACGGAAAATCTCCAAACTTCCAACCCCACACCCAACATCGAAAATCACTCTAGTGTGCTTTCCCCATCCAATACCTGGTTCAGCCTGTGAAACAATTACAAGTTCTTTTCAACAATCATGTGGAAGTTGTAATAAAACTTTATATAAATGTAATAAAATGACCTGTTGAAGAAAATCAATGTAGTGGAGAGCACCGTGAATGAACTGGGTGCACCCTCCTGGGAATGTCAAGAATTCACACTTCAACTTCATCAAGTTTTGGTGTCCCTTCACGTCTGCTAACAGAGTGTGTGGTATGTTGTGGAACCATACCTGTTACAAAGACATGGTAACTAAAATTTTAATTTTCAGAAACCAACACTTAATGGAACCCTTCTACTAAATCTAATAAACTTACTTATTTGTGTAAAGCTCCCCTTCAGAGAAAGATAAATAATATACAAATTACTAACTAGTTAAGTGTTTTAGATATAATGTTAATAAATGTAGATAGGAAAAAATTATTCTGACACCAGTTTTATAAATACATAACAATAACTAACTGTAATTAATAATAAAATATTAAGTTAAAATATTAAATTGAATTATTGAATAAGAATTTATTATAAAGAGTTGTTAATTTTAATATATATTAATATATTATTAAAATGAGTTTTCAAATGAATGTATTTTTTAATGAATATAATTTAAAAAATGTGTGTTAAATTATCATTCGGCAGTTTAAACTAAATAGAGAGAATAAACAGTTTTTAAACAGGGAGTTGACACAATTACACAGTTAACATCTTTTTTTATTGGAGAGTGAAAAAGAACGTATCAAATAAGTATAAAAATGTGACAAAAATGTATCAATTTTTTTTCTTTCATATATGGAAGGATGGAGTAAATTCTTTATTAGTATCCTACACTCATTTAAAATCTATTATATCATCTTGCATACTATTTCATTGTTTTTCTAAGCGTTGAATAAATATGATTTTAACCAAAAGTTTTAAAATATTGTTACCTTATCTATGTTGCATGTGTTATATTTTATATAATTTTATTATATAAAATTATTAATCTATGTTATGTTATTAATGTGGATTAACATTAATTAATAAATTATATTATTTATAAATATCAATTATATTGTACAATTGTTATTAATTTATAGATATTATATATTGAGTTTCTGATGAAGCATCCATGATGGGTTGTTCAATGAACTGTCTATGATAGACTTAAGTATTCATAAACTTGTTGAGAGGTCCTGGTCTTTGTTGGTAAGGATATAAAACTGATATCTCATTAGTCAGTTTTATGAGACGACGTAAAAATACATTTGTAAAATGTGTTCAAGAAAGACCTACGAAAAAGAGAGCAGTATAGTCTCACACGTAAACAATTTCTAATCTTTCATTGATTCTATTTGGAAGATACCACCACTCTTTCATTTATATTGTTCTTAATTACTCATCAGGTACTCTTCCACATTCTACTATTAGTATTAGGAACTTTTCTTAATATTTGGGAATAACTTATTCTATGAATGGTTTGATTTTTCTTATGATCTATTTAAAGGTACATAATCTAACAATTGGTACCAACATGTTAGAATTATAATTAAAATTTGTTCTTATGTTGGAAAAAGTCTTAATTTTTTTTCTTTCCAATTTTATGACGAACCCTAATTGAAAATTTAGGGTTTTGTCGGGCAGTTCTTTCCCAATCAGGTTTAAGGATTTTTTGTTTGAATGTTTTTCTGAAAATCCCCGAATAAAAAGTTTCGAACCCTAATTCTAGAAAAATTTTGGCACACGACCTTATTCACCTTCCTCGCGGGTCATTTATATCTCCAATCTCTTTCACGCGATGAGTTCTCCTGGTTTTATATCCAATCTAGAGTGTTTTTGTGGCTAACCTTCTCCTTGTGTTCTCGCATTCCAGCAGAACACTTTTTTGAACCCCCTCTGTCCAGTGTTCATCTTCCATGGTTAACCCATGTGCTGCTTCTGGTTTTCTCTCGCGTGTCATGGTGTGCGCGGTTCGTCCAGATTTCGTGTGGAGGCTTCGAAGCGACGTGCGTGCAGCGACGGAACTCTTGCAATGGTGGTGCGCTCATAAGATGGGGAGAAGGGAAAAGGGGTTTCGGTTTTCTGACCCAGTTCATGTTGTTGTATGGTGCTCGCAGATTAAGCACGGTCTAGTGACGGGATTAAAGTGTTGCAGTTGCCTATGTAAGGGTACTTCGCAAGCTCCGATTTGGTTTGCAACGGCATGCCTGTGGTTCGCAACATGCGGCCTACATCTAGTTGCGTCACCTAGTTGCGTTTGGGGCTTATTTGTGTTGCAGATATGCTTGAGTATGTTATAATCTCATTTGTAAACAACTTTGTGGTCAATTATATTTTAGCCTATTTATATAGACCATTACCTTCATTTATCGTAACCAATTCATTCCTTATGTTCGAGCAAATACATGAGACAAGTGTTTCTGCTCGTATTTATTCAAAATTTTCTCAATGATTTAAATATTAAGTATGTATCGTACCATTATTTGTTCTGGAGTTTTTCTCGATGTAGCTATTGTAGGCTTATAAAACAAACAAACAGACCAAAAAAAAACAAAAATTGACCAATTACCGACAGATTTTCGATAGCCAAATACGTTGGAAAACAACGCGTTCAGGTACTAACTTCATCGACAGATGGATTCGTCGAAAATTATTGACGGACGATTCCTTCGATAATTATCGACAAACCAATTTGTCGGTAACATCAGTACCTGTGTGTTTAGGTTTTCCGACGGATTTGGCTGTCGGTAATTATCAAAGGAACGGTTCATCAATAATTACCTACGAATTTTTTCGAAGGATGTGTTCACCCATAATTACCGATGGATCTAAAATATGCGCCGGTACATTTTACTGACGAGGGGTTTACAGACAGATTTGTGATCGTTGGTAATCCATCGGTAAAACAAAAAACAAAATTATTGATAGATTTGAGTCTTTACCGACGAATTTGCAGCAACATTATTAAAAGTTCAAAATTACTTATTAAAGATTTTCTTATAAATATAATATCGCAAATAATAATATGGTAATAGTAAACAAATTTAGTTAGGTAATATTTTCTATTTAGTTTTTTTAAATCATTTAGCTTCTTCACGTGATCTCACAGTTTTCTTCATTGATCTCGTTGGTATTTCACTTCATCCAATCCCATTCCCTTCCTCCCTTTCTGGTTCTTACTATCCCTCTCACTTTTGGTTCTCATGTCATTTTGCTTTTAACTCTTAATGTCTTTGGTTCTCATTGTTAGTGTCACTCGTGGTGGCGATGAAGTACCTGTACATGGTTAATCTTCATTATCGATCGCGATCAATGAGATGATGTCCAAGAGAAAATCATCGACACTAATTTCTCTCCACAATAGCCACTATGTAAGGTTACATGGCAAATTTAGTAGAGTTTTGCCCAAAGATTCTGATCAAGGACGCGGTAATTGTGGTGCCACCACACATGGAATTGGTCGAGCAAAGAGGCCGAGCAAATTTTCATTGTTTAATTATTTTTAGTTTGTGATTATTTGTTTGAGGAGAATTAAGTTTTAACTCCACTGAACCCTAGTGTTAGATAAAGCTTAAAATAAACTTTCTAGTGGTTACTAGAAATAAGGGTTGTTGCTAGAAATTAGGAACTATAATATCTAGTTGTTTTTTAATAAGTCTTTGGAAATTTTTTCCTTTGTCGCACTATCCAAAAGCATTCCTTATGTGTCACCTTATGTGTCTAACATATGTCACCTTATGTGTCAACCGTCCAAATACTTTGTTGGAATGTCATTTGACATGTACCATAAATTTTAATTAAGTTGAAATATATGATTGTTCTTACATGACCAAATATATCTTGCAAAGACTTCAGAAGCTCTAAAACACTTCTTTTCGAACACTTCACTGATAGGTCTCTAGTCGTATAAGCCTATACAAATACTTAGTTTTCCCAATTAATGCAATATATAGCTAACCAAGGATCAATCCGCAAATACAACAAATCAATTGAGGAATCTTTGAGTGTTTGATGTGTTTTGGATGGGAAAACTTAATAACATTAATTTTAGACTACCTAAAACGAATGCAACCTATTCTATTTCATTCCTAAATGAAAGGTGAATGAATGAAATGATGAATGTTGATTATGAAGATGCATAAACTACTGAACGAAAGCTAGTCTAGCCTTTGAATGTGTCTAAAATGATGCAAAACAGAATGAATAAAAGTTGTTAGATGAAGCTCTTACAAGAAACCTAATTGCATTCTAGGTGTTTCATGGAATGTTTGAGTGAATGCATTTGTTTTCATGCATAGCTGACTTATAGAACCAATCCTTACACTAAATGCAACTAAACTATATGCTTAATTCCTACTAAACATGATTAAAATTACACATCCAAACTTAAATGCATATGAACTTGAAATTAAGCTATGAGATGAACAATGTCGTGAATTGATACAATGCTAGTGTGTATTAGATGTTGGAAATGATTTGAAACACTCGCATATTAATAAACTCAATATACAAAACCATGAATTCAAAGTGAAAATTAAAATTGTGAAAAACCAAAATATGAACCCTAATTAACGACAATAATGGTAAAAATACATTTCATTGAATTATGAGTTTTAGTGGGTGCAAATTGAGTTCAAGAGGTTCATGGAAGCTTAGGGAGCATAGAATAAACATGATGCAGCAAAGAAAACGCATAGAAAATATTTCAAATGAAACAGTACCAAATCACGAAATCAACATCCATGCCAGTTTCTACTTTTTCTTCAAGTGAACCAAATTATGCTTTTGATTCCTAAAGAGCTATTGTGTGCATCTTGAGTGTATATGTGTAAGGCCCATTAAAATTGGCTTATTACTTTCTGCCCTAAAGTAAAGGGTTGCTCCTTGTGTTTGGGCCTAGAGCTGGCCCAACTGATAAAACCTGCTCCTGTTACCCTAATGCCTCCATTTCCTTGCATTCACAGAACTTGCAGTCGTTTCCCTCACTGGTGCACTAGAGCTCTGCTAGGGTTTGTTCCCGCCTCGAACCAGTCCGTCCAAAAGCTCAAGTAGTGATTTCTACTCCACGTAAGTGATTCTAAACCTACTGTATTTACTTCCTAAAGCTTTATCTTCGTATTCCACCGGTTAGGGTTCGAAAATAATCGTGTTTCTCCTACTGTTCCACTGTTCCGCCAGTTTACAAGTCCATCGCTCGAGCTTCTGTGTTTCGTGGTCCCGTGTCGAAACCTCGTGTAACCCTTTTCCAGGTACGGGAAGTTAGGGTTTCTGCAAAATAGTCGTTACCATGATTGTTTGGATATGATTCGCGTGATTTATGATTCTGAATGTTTCCCTGAGTTTGTGAAATGTATGTTGCACGTGTTTGGGGTTGGTTTGGTCTGTTATGCGAGTGAACCGTGAGCGAGAACTGATAATCTCGCTCAGGCGAGCTTGCCTCGCCCAGGCGAGATGAGCTGAGGCTTGCCTAGGAATTTTCGCACGAGGGGTCGCCTAGGCGACCAGCTCAGTTTGTTTGAGCGAGCGCCTCGCCTAGGCGAGGAAGGTCTCGCCTAAGTGAGGTATGAATCTTCCATGCATGGTGTATGTGATTATTTCCTGACTGATTTTATATGTTGGTAAGTGGTCAGTACGTAATCCCTTGGAGTCTCTAGGTGAGACTTCAGAGTCGTACTTCAGTGGTCGGGACGTAATTCCATGACCTTATTAGTGGGTATCTATGGTGGTGCCCCATCTGTATAACTAGGTAAGGATTCAAGGTAATGTTGCATCCTGACACTCTAAGGGGTCAATTAGTCTCACCTAGAGCAAACTGACTCCTGTGGTGAGAGTAGCAGGATGTCCGAAATTCATTAAGGGCTAACCCTGTGGTGAGGGAAAATTGATTCATTATAACACTTGTAACACATAGCTCGGGGGTGAGCAGCTCGGGGGTGAGCAGAGGTTTCCACCAAAAGTGCAAGCATCCGATGAATCCGACCATGTTATATGTATTCGGATGAGTCGAGTCGAGTCGTAGTGTATTGTTTGGAAGGTCGTAATATGCTTGTGTGACATTTGTATGATGGACTGTGAATATGTATCTGACTTCATTGATGAAATGATTTTTATGCTCTAGCTTACCCTACTTTTGTTGGTGTGTGTTCTGCTGTGTGGTACTCTCTTTCGCGATGATCATCAATTTGTTGGTGTGAGCAGAGACGAGGAACACCCGTGGACAACAGGGAGGTGGTAATTCCGCTGCATAGTCCGCGTGGATTGGACTTTAGTTTCTTTTGGGCTTTTCTTTAGGGTCGTGGTCCATGTATTTGTTGTTCTTGGATTTATATACTCTTAGTCAAACCGTTATCCTGTTTTCATTGGCATCATGGTGTGCCTAGTTCCGTAGGGGTGGTGTTAAGCACCCCAGGACTGTGTTGTCATACTATTTATGTGTGGCATTTCTTTTAATTACGTGTATTAATTAAATGGGACGTTACAATATGTGGCCATTATGTGCTCACTAAATCAAGGTAATGACTATGCGTTTACCTGAACTAAGTATTTTCCAAAAGCTCAATCAAATTCACATAAAAGAAAAGTGCAAAATCTGACTTGTGAAAGCATAAAAATACTGGGCATGTTTAAACAATAATGGAATGTGAATAAATGGTAAAATTAATTGGAAATAAGTGAACAACAATTTGAATCACAAAAGTCATCAATGAAAATTCGAATACACCATCTAAACCTCACTTTGGAGTTCAAGATCATGAAACAGAAGAACTAAAAGTAAAAATCAACAAATATGAACCTCAAATCTTTCAACATAACTATGTAGTGTAGAAGTCCTTGAAAGATCTAGAGAAACAGCCACACAACGATGAACTCCTGCAGCAACGTGCCTTTAGCTCTCCACGCTTCTTTCTTTCTGCGTAAGTTTTCTTTGAACTCAACTCCCTTTTTTTTTTTTTTACTTCACCATTTATAGCTCATTATCTCTTAAACTTGTTTACTTGTTATCATAGGTTAGAGTGACTCCTTGCAATAGGTCAATTCCAATGTGAGCTTCTTTATCCATTTCATGCTCTTCTTTTAGTTAAATATGTATCTGTCACTACCGAAATCGCGAATAGACGGCGAACCAAACATAAAATTTGTAATAATAGAGTTTGGAGTCCCCACCATAGTTTATTCTGGAAAACTATGGAAAAATTAAAAAGATAAGACAAGGTATGCTAAAAAATCATATTTTGGGTCCAGAAGTCGGTTATACATGGGGAAGGTATTAGCACCCCACAACGTCTGTCCTCAAACGGTACCTTTAATTAAATATGCAAAAAGATGTGGTTTTCAAAATATTTAATTTCCTCCAAAAGTAACAATAAAAGGATGTACAAAAGAAACAAAAATAATTTTTTGGTTTTTTGAGTCCGGCGAGGATTAATCCTCGCGCTTACGTATCCGCATTCACAATGGAGAATCAAGGTTATGTAGCTCTTTACAAAAAAAAAAAACTATTTGGAAAATGATTTGAATGTTTTGATATTTTTGAAAACCTTTTTATTTAAATTTTTCGTATTTTGAATTATTTTAAAATTGGTGTCATGCGACGCGAGTGGCTGGACAGACACTTGAAATACATTCATCTTTTTATCTTTTATTTTTTTCATTTTTTTAATCATTTATAAATTTTTAATATTTTTTAAAGTTATTTACAAGTAGATGTGGATGTCATTGCGACGTTAGCAATAAGATAGATATCAAAAAGTAAACAATGGAAGCTATTTTTTTTAGATCATCTATATATATTTTTTAGAAAAAAACAAAAGTTAAATTGGATGTCATGCGACGCGAGCAGCCGAGCAGACACTGAAGAAAGGGAAAAAATATTTTTTTTATGATTAAAAAAAATAAAAATTGGAAAAACTAAATCAAAAGATGAAAGAACTGAGAGTGACGTACCTTCAAAAATTTTCGATATCTCCTCACCTTTTCTCTTTTCTTTTTTCTTGCTTCTTTTTCTAATATTTTTTGTTTTTATTTTTCCAATAGAGATAAAAATAAGAGGTGTCTGTGTGGGTGGTAATGAGAGAAAGAGAGAATGTAGAAAATGTTTTCTTCTCTTTGTTTACTACCTCCTTCAATATGTTTTTTTTTTTTTGAAAGAGAGATAAGAAAAGAGGTGTGTGTGGGAGTGGGGATGGGAAAGAATTAGATAAGTATAGAGAATTTTTTTTTTCGGTCCGCAGAGTGCGTATTTATACTCACATCTTGCAATATCAATGCAATCTCAACCTTAATTGTAATGAACAATATATGGAAGGAATTGGTCATGATAGCAGCACATTATGAGGATCAAATCATAGCAAATCAGAGCACAAAATCAATCTCAATTAGTAATATTGATTCTAATTATATAAAGAGATATTGCTTTTAATTATTAGAATCATATCACTAGTTTCTCTATCAGAACAAAGGTAGAAGATATATTGAGTTGTTGAGCTCATGAAGAGAAGTGTGATAACAAAATAGGCTATTCATTTTTTTCCTTTTTTTTTCTGTTTTTCATCTCTCTTTTTTTTCTTCTTTTTTTTGTTCTAAAATTAAAGTTTAAAAATCTTTGAAGAAAATTTTGTTTCACATTTTTTTTCCTTTAACTAAAAAACTTTTTTTTTTATTTTTTTTAAATAAATTTATTCACTCGGACGAAATTGGGTGTTGATAGTAACCAATTTCCTTCCTAGTTGTATGCTTTATCACCTTCTACTTTTGCGTAACTGGCTACAAAAGGTCCATACTGGTTTAGCCTTTCTCCAATCATGAATGCCATCAAGTTTAACAGCTGGTTTAGTTCTTTGCAGGTCATACTATAGCAGCAAATTCAACACATGCAGCTTCAAAGTCAATGTAATTTGAGTTCAAGGTTCACTCTTTTAAAGTGCAACTTCCACCTTCAATCATAAGACAACTTCTACAAGGGGTGGGCAAAAATCTAATTTTCTTGATCTGATCCACTTTTGCTTTGATCCAATCCATTTAAGATCCATTTTATTAAAACTCCAATCCATTTAAAATCCATTTTATTGGATCTGGATTTCAATCTGATATACATTTTATATATTTTATGGATTGGATATTCATTCTCTAAATAATCCAAAATATCCAATCCAAATTTTCAATTTAAAATTTTAGTTGGCTTAGGCTAAAGGTTGAGATGGACTAGCCCAAATTTAGATGTATTCAACTGAGTCAGTGTGGCCCTATACGAATTCAATCGTATTAATCAAGTCGACCATGGTCGAAATTTGGCCTAGTTGACCTTGGACCAAATTTTGAAGTACTCGACCAAGTTGACCCCCGACCCAAATTTGACGACATTGGACAGAATTGGCCTCGGGCGAAATTTGGTCATTTCTGGCCAAGTCGACCGTGACCAAAATTTGGTCGTATTGAGCCTAGTCAGCTTCGTTCAAAATTCGTCTGAATTTAGTCTAAGTCGGCCTTGGTCGAAATTTGGCCGAGTCGGCCCTAGCCCGAATTTGGTTGTATTCGGCTAAGACGACCTACACGAAATTTGGTCGTATTCGAACGAGTTTGTCACGATCAAAATTTGGCGGTATTCAGTCGTCGGCCCCGACTGAAATTCGGCTGAATTCGGTCAAGTTGGCACCAACCAAAATTTGGTCAAGTTAGCCCTAGCCCAAATTTAGCCTTATTTGGCCAAGTCAACCCCAAACAAAATTTGGCTTTATTAAGCTGAGTCGGGCATGACTAAAATTTGGTTGTATTTAGTCGAGATGGCCATGACCGAAATTTGGCTGTATTTAGCTGAGTCAGCCCTGGCCAACGAATTCAGTTGGATCAAGCCTGACCAAAATTTTACCGAGTAGGCCCTGTCTAAATGTGGCCATAGTTGGCAGACGAAATTTGGCCATATTAGGCGAAATCGTCCCTAACCGAATTTAGTCAAGTCGATTCCACCTGAAATTTTGCCGAACAAATTTAGCCGTATACGGCCACTACATCCTCAACCAAAATTTGGCCTCATACGACAAAATTTTGTACATACTCGGCCGAGTCGACCTTAGTCAAAATTCATTCAAATTTAGTCTAGTTGGCCCTAGAAAAAATCGGCCGAATTCGACCAAGTCTGGCTCGGCCGGCCCCGACCAAATTTCGGCCGAGTCAACCACAACCGAAAGTCAGCCGAGTCAACCACAACCGAAAGTCAGCCGAGTCTGTCCCATGCTGAAATTCGCCTAATTTGGTCGCAACAAAAGATCTGCCAAATTCGATGGTGTCAGTCCTAAGAACACAAGTTTTAGAAAATTTAATTTAAATTTCTTTTATAAAAATTAGAATATGGATTTTGAACTTGACCCAAATATTTGGATCTAGATTTAAAAAAAAATCCAAACTAGTTTGGCTGAAAAAATGGATTGGGATTAAAAATCTAATCCAATTATTTGGTCCTAAAATAGACGTGGATTGGATCATTAAAAATCCAATTCATGATCACCCCTAACTTCTACCTAACTTAAGTACACCCAAAACTTATTAAAATTTGGAGAAAATTTTTGTGAGATTTATTAAGAATAATACTACACTGAATTGCAAAGAAGTTAATATACATGTTACTAATTGAACTTAGAAATTAAAGCTACCTAATATTAGAAAGAATATAGTCTATATATACACAAATAAAAGAAATTAAAGCTAGATAAAGTACTAAACAAAAAATAGCAAACGGTAAGCTATTCTAAAGATCAACACAACAACTAAAATGGAAACTAAATCTTCACTTAAACGCACAACTATAAGCATTACTTAAACTACTATGACCTCTGTTATGACTAACTAAAACTAACTGATAATGTTAATGTGGTCAAACAAATGTAAAGAAAGTAAAACTAAGAATCCACATATTTTATCAATTGACATATAGAGTATATCAATTAATACTAAGAACATCCTAGACAATCTCTACTTTATTCTATATTAGTACTAAACAAAGCCTAGTAATTAGAAAATACAACTCACAGCTTAACTATCTAATTTATATTGAAAATGCCCTAAAATACCAAGAATAACATTATCTAGCCTTTAAAGTAGTTATTTTAAGCTTGAAAAAAAAAAGCACTTAGGGACTCATCATTCACTCCAAACAATTCAAGGGTACTCGTTCTCTTCCAGGGTACTAGTACTCCTCAAGCCGGGTAGGGGTTGTGTCTACAGAAGACATTTTGACACTCAAGTTAGTTAAGTACGTCAACAACCAATAAATCCAGTAATTAATGAACGTAATTAAGATACCTCGTAAGATGTGTTATTTATACTATTACTCATGAGACCATACCTGTATAGGCCGTGTCTAGTGGCCCAAATACCTATTAGTTTTGAATTATCGAAGTTAACCATGGATTGTTATGAGTAGGTGGCCTATGTGATGTTATATTGGTCGAGTAGGGATGAGCCAAGTACATGTCGACTTAGTCGTTTGACACATATTCGGACAAGGATGGGTACCATACTAGTATGGTCGAGCGGTACTTGGTCATATGCACTACAAGGACCAAAACCAATGCTTTTAAAAGTATAAAGACCAAACAGTATCAAAGTTTTTACCAAGAACCATATCCAATTTTACATAATATTTTAGGGACAAAAACATATTTATTCCAAAAAACTATAATTTTATTACTACTTAACTTATATTAGTTTTATTTGCACTCTATGAATAATTGATATAATGATAGAATTGATTATGAATTTTATCTTTCTTAATATTGAGGTGAGTTTAAAACAACTACTAAGTATTTTAAATTAACATTTACAAATAAAAAAGATATAATAGATCTTTCTTAGCCTTCTCTAAAACAAGGCTTTGTTACTCAGATGGTCCCCACTTTGGTAGAAGTGTGTCAATTTGGTCCCTACTTTTAATAAAGTTTCAATTACATCCAACTTTTGAAAAAGTCCCTCAATTAGGTTCATTTCAGAAAAAAAAAAACTAACGGCATTATAAAACATGTCACATGTCAATATGTGGTTTTTTCAAAAAAAAAATAATTTTTTTTTGCAAAATTTTGTTGTTGTCATGTGTCAAGTCCTTGGTGTGACACATGGAACCGTCAATGCCAAGTGGTCATGTACTAGTGTCATTGTCAAGTATTATTGTCTTGATTTCAATTTAGTCTTTATATATGTCTCTTTAATTCAATTTAGTCTTTACTTATGTCTCTTTGATTCAATTTTGTTTCAATTTTTTAATAATTAAAATATATTTTTCTAATCTACTTTTTTTTTATAAATTTAAAACTAATTAAGTATAAATATTTTTACAAAATTAAGTATTGACGTTTATATTAAAATTTAGCAGTAAAAGAAATGATTAATAAAACATGGGTTAATAATATACAATAATTTAATACGTTAAAAAGTTATTTTTAATAAAAAAAATATTGACATTTATACAAATAATAAATTTGTTCTCAAATTGGAGAGATACAATATTATTCTATTTTGAAAACAAAAATGATCATGAAATCATGGGTTAATAATATATATAATAGGCTTAAATATACATTTGGTCCCTATTTTTGTTAAAATTATTCAATTTGATCCCTATTTTCGTTGTTTGTTCAATTTGGTCCTCATTTTTATAAAATCGCATTCAATCGAGTCCTTTTGGCAAACAGTGTTAAAATTGTTAACGAAACACTAACACGGTGGAACTGTTTGGGGTACGTGTCAAACTTTTTAATATATGATGGCACACGTTGGCACAGTGTTTTCGTTGAAAAGAAATTGGAGAAAAAAATTTGAATTACGTAAAAAGATAAAACATGGTAAAGTTAAAAAAGTTAAAAAATTTGAATTGAGGGTTTACTGTAACGAGAGTTCGAGAGGAAATTGGGCATTTGAGAGTTCGAGAGTTCGTTGAGTGAAAAATTGAAATTGGGCATTCGAGAGGCCAAGAGATAGGGAAAAAATAGGGTTGGTGAGAAAGGGGAAAATTAAGGTTCTTGGGTGGTGGAGTTTCTTGTTCATCAATTAGGATTCGCGAAGAGGGGAATTTACGCTTGGAGAGTGATTTGCGATTGAAGCTTCGAGATTGCGCTTGGAGATTGTCAAGCAAGAGGAGACATACCTCTCAAACACGAATTCTGAATCACCAACTGGATTATGCACAAGTTTCTTGCTGGGCACAATTTTGCTTGAAACCTCTCAAACCCTAATTTCTTCCCCAAATCAATTTCACTAACTTTTAAACCTACAACGGCCATAAAATTTCACTATGCCAACGTCACTGTCAAAAATTTGACACGTAACCCAAACAGTTTCACCGTGTCACTATTCCGTTAACAATTTTAACACTGTTTGTCAAAAGGACTCGATTAAATGCGATTTTACAAAAATGAGGACCAAATTGAACAAACAACGAAAATAGGGACCAAATTGAATAATTTTAATAAAAATAGGAACCAAATGTATATTTAAGCCTATATAATAATGTAATATGTTAAAAAGTCATTTCTAATAAAAAATATCGTTATATCATTTACACAAATAATAATCCATGTTTTCTTTATAAAATTAAAATTAATTAAGTATAAATATTTTTATAAAATTAAGTATATTTATATTAAAATTCAGTGGTAAAAGAAATGATTAATTAAACACGGGTTAATAATATAAGATAATATAATATGTTAAAAAATAATTTTTAATAAAAAAAATCAGTATAACATTTATACAAATAATAAATTTGGTCTCAAATCAGATAGACACGCTATTGCTCTATTTAAAAAAAGAAGAAGAAATCATTAACAAAACATGAGTTAATAATATACAGTAGTGTAATATGTTAAAAAATCTTTTTTAATAAAAAAGAAATATCAGTATAACATTTATACAAATAATAAATTTGCTCTCAAATAAGAGAAAAACAATATTACTCTATTTTGAAAAAAAAATTGAGACAAAATTGAATAAACGATGCATAAGTAGGGACTAAATTGAATCAAAGAGACATATATAAGGACTAAATTGAAAATAATGACACTGACATTGACACGTGACATTGCTTTGCCACGTGTCACACCAAGGGCTTAACACATGGCAACAAAAAAAATTGTAAAAAAATATATAAAAATTATAAAAATCACATATTGACATGTGGCATGTCGTTAACACCGTTAATAATTTTTTTCCCAGAACCTAATTGAGACACTTTTCTGAAATTTGTGAAGTAATAGAAATGTTTTCAAAAGCTGAGCCCAAATTGACAAACTACCATCAAAATTGAAACAATCAATTAATTAAGCTTTAAAACAACTGTTAAGTATTTTAAATTTACATTTACAAATACAAAAGAGATAATAAAGATTCTAATAGTCCTTAAAAGAACTGATACAAAGTAAGACAAAATGATAAAATACTTTTTCTCAAAGTTAATGACATATTATTGTTTTATGTATTGAATAAATATACAGAATAATTACTTAAAAATGAAACAAATGCATACTTAACCATTCACAAAAACTAAAGTAAATTTTGTTCTAAAATAAAGCTAATACTAGACTAAAGAAGATAAGGAAGAATAAAGGATAAGAGAACATGGAGCAACTTTTTTGTGTGTCTTATTGCTGATAGGAAGTGTCTTATTTATAGAGACAACATGTAATTCATAAAGGATACAAATCAAATAGTTAATACAAAATATTTACATAAAGAGTAATTAATCATATGAGTATCAATCATATCAATCATATGAGTAACTGTATCAAATCAATGGACGCCCATTAATTCATAACACTCCCCCTTGGGTGTCCATTGATAAGAGGATGTGCCTCATTAAAACCTTACTAGGAAAAACTCTTTGAGATAAAAATTTAGTGAAGGAAAAAAAGTACATCATTCTATATAATATTTTTTTTACATATCATATTTCTCCCCCTCATGTAAACTTATATCATTAAGATGACATAGTCCAATCTTATGAACCAATTGCTCAAAAGTTATCCTTGACAAAGACTTTGTAAATAAATCTGCTAGATTTTCATATGAACAAATTTTTTCGATCTCTACATCACCGTTTCTTTGAAGGTCATAAGTGAAAAAGAATTTTGGAATATGTTTTGTTCTGTCTCCTTTAATATATCATATTTTTTTTCAATTGAGCAATGCATGCCTTATTTTCTTCATATATGGTTGTTGATTTCATTTTTCTCCGAGGATAAACTACAAGTTTGTTGTACATATTGAATTATAGACCTTAACCAAATGAATTCACGACTTGCCTCATGTAATGCTAAAATTATGCAAGATTTTGACGATGTTATTGTTATGGTCTCTTTCACATATCGTCATGAAACCATTGTGCTACCATATGTGGACAAATCTCTTGTTTGTGATCAACCATTGTGACATTGCGAGAATATAATAAATAACATGCATCTGCATAACCCATTAGATTTGATTTTGAATTATTCAGATAAGATAAGCTCATATTCATAGTACCCTTAAGGTAACAAAGTGTATATTTTACTCCAATCCATTTTCTTCTTGTAGGTGAAGAACTATATCTTGCTTAACAAATTTACAACAAATGCAATATGAAGTCAAATATAATTAGCAAGATACATCAGTGCTCTTATAACACTAAGATATGGTACTTCTGGACCAAGAAGATCTTCATCATTTTCTTGAGGTCTAAGAAGAGTCTTTATCAACATCTAACGACCTCACAACTATTGGAGTGCATAATGGATGTGACTTGTCCATTTAGAACATTTTAAGCACCTTAATTGTATAAGCCTCTTGATGTATAAAAACACCTTTGCTTAAATATTCAATTTCTAATCTCAAACAAAACTTTGCCCTTCAAAGATCCTTCATCCCAAATTCTTTTTTTAAGCAATCAATTGTCTTTGTGAGCTCATTAAGAGTTCCAACAATGTTTATGTCATCTACATAAACAATAATTATGGCAAATTCATTTTTGGATCTTTTTATATAAATATAAGGACAAATAAGGTCATTTTTATGCCATTCCTTTAACAACTACTCACTAAGACAGTTATACCATATACATTCTGATTGTTTTAATCCATAAAGGGACTTGTTCAATTTTATTGAATAGTCCTCTTTAGAATCTACTTTGTTGGGCAAATTAAATCCTTTAGGTTCAGGGAGTTTTATATAAATATCATTCTCAAGAGAACCATACAAATAGGTTGTAACAACATCTATGATGTGTAAACTCATATCTTCTTGTGCAACTAGGCTAATTAAATATCAAAATGTTGTTTCATCCAATACTGAAGAATATGTCTCTTCAAAATCAATATCAGGTCTTTGTTAAAAAACTTAAGCAGCTAACAATTTCACAATTTTCATTTCGTTTTTGTACAAAAATCCATTTGTACCCAATAGGTTTTACACCCTCAGGTGTGTGAACTACAAGTCCAAAAACCTTTCGTTAAGCAAGCAAATCTATTTCTTCTTGGATTTCATCTTTCCATTTTGGTCAATCATTTATTTGTCGATAATCTTCAATTGTCATTGGTTCTTGATCCTCATTGTCACTTATAACATTCATCGCTATATTATAAGCAAAAGTCTCATCAATGTTAACTTTATTTCGGTTCTATATCATATGTGACTTAGTTACCCTTTTTGTGTCATTAAGAGCATTTGGTAATTGATTGGCCAATTTTTGTAAATGAATTTATCTTTTGAACTTCTAGTTCACATTCTTTTGTACAAGGATCAAGATGAGATAATGATAATTCATTCCAACCAATATCCTTTTCCAATTTCTTTTCTCCTCTCACTAACGTTGGAAAAACTTATTCATCAAAATGACTATCAGTAAATCGAGCTGTAAATAAGTCTCTATCGATGGTTCATGATATTTTATGATCAACGGAGAATCATATCCAACATATATTCCCATGTAGGGATGTCAACGGGGTGGGTAGGGTACGGGTAGTAGCTCCCTCGTACCCTACCCACTGGATAAATATTTGCCCGTACCTGTACCCATATCTGTCGGGTGTCCGTTATGCAGGTACCAGCCTATTTTTTTTCATATTCGCGGATATCAACGGGTACTTGCAGGTATTTACAAAATTATTTAAAAAACAAATATTTAATCATAAATTCAAATAAAATAAAATAAAATACATCATTGTCATAAATTTTAAATAAAGTTCAAATAAACTCAAGTTCATACAAGTCCAAATAATTATAAAA
>Ga0099822_1003788_pt1 | contig 19518 bp, 11 predicted proteins | sample CowpeawhiteBW_FD_76839 | JGI IMG/M metagenome (GOLD analysis project Ga0099822, IMG submission 76839) | Root nodule microbial communities of legume samples collected from California USA - Cow pea white BW | ecosystem: Host-associated > Plants > Roots > Nodule | place: USA: California | collected...
TAAACTCTTCGGCCTCTTCAACGTTTCCATATTTACAAAGAGCAGCCAAAAGTGCATGAAATGCTTCTTGATCAGGAGTCAATCTGAACGTGTCCATAAAGTTGAATGTTTGAATAGCCTTGGCTGTGTTGTTTACAGATGCATATCTGAACGAAACAAAATACCATAAGTAAAAATGAGGGAAACTACCCACTATTAACAGAATTGACAACACTATCAAGAATCGACAAAATTTATGATCACAAGAAAATAATTAAGATCATGTCATGAATCAGAAAAAATCAAAGCAAGACTGGCATCAACAATCTATGGCTAAGAATTCGTCAAAGTAGATATTATCATATCCACAATAGACTGAAGGAGAACAAGCTGTACACTTTATTTGCTATCAACTATGCATTGCACTTCAGCAGATAAGTTATTTCAAATGTATGAAGATAAATTTGTAAAACTAAGGCAATTTAGAGTAATATTTATTTGGAGATTGAATGTTGAAGTAGCTTACCTATCAATCATAATAAGCATAGCTTGACGCGTAGAGAGAGACGAATGATGCATATCTCGAATGATGCACCAAGCAGTGGAAAACTTTCCATGAGTTGCCGATACCCAGATCATCAAGTTGCAAACTTTCTCGTCGTTAAGATGGCAATTCCATTTGAAGGCAAGGAATGCAGGTTTCCATTCCTCCCTCAATGCCCAAATAGCGGAACATATCAAATCCCTATTTACTTGGAAACTTGATGAATGGAAACCCTCTGCTTGCGAAGACGAATGGGCAATTTTTTTGAGCAATTCTAGAAACTCTGGTAGTGATGGGTCATCCAAGTTGAAGTTGAAGTCAAAAGGCGCATGGTACTGGTTGTGAGTCCGAGAGTGTAATGAAACTGTTTGATGCAATGCCTCAGAGGAAAATTTATTACTGCTTCCAATTCCGACTACGGGCACAGTCAGTTGGGAATTTGGTTTTGCGATGCCTTGCAACCTGCATGAAAAGTAAGAATAGTAGCGCCAGAGAGGTGCAGCCATTGGGACTTCAACTTTCAACCTTTGCCACGCATCCTATGTTACCATGAGACCTTCCTTCTGTTGGGAGCTTAATTTTTGTCAGTGCCAGAAAAGAGGAAAGAGTTCGTATTTTTAAGATACATTTAGGCTTTATTTACTAAGTATATTGTAAATTTAGAAACTTTCTGATAAATTTTTATAATATTTCAAGGACTCAATAAATTTAAAATTTTCAATTAAATTATCACTATTAATTTTTTTTCTCTTTAATTTAATGATGTAGTTATTAAACAATATAGTCATACTTTTTCATTATATCTTTATATCGTAATATATCGTCATATCGTTATATCATCATATTGTCATAATATTATATCATCATATTATTATATTGTCATATCATCATATTATTATATTGTTGTATCGTTATATTATTATATCGTTATATTATCTTATCATTATATAATATAGTATTATCATTATATCATCATATATTCATATTATGATATCATTATATTGTCATACCTAACTAAAATAAATATATACTATTTAATATCTTAAATGTTGAAATCGCTTTTCATCTTTTCTTATAAATCATTAAAATGTATTACGAATAATTAATGAAAATAATAATAATTAAGTTACAATTCACAATACAGTAAATATCTTATAATTCTTAAAGTACTTTGCTAAAATAAATTTAAATTGACCTTATTTTAACTTTTTATTATCTTTTATCAAAGACAAAACTCCTCTAATTATAATACATAGATGAATATTGCTAATAAAGTAATTTTCGAAAAATATAACCAACTTATATAATATACAAATAATATATAAGTAAGGTAAATCTCATATAACAAGTCTGTTTTATAAAATTTAATTAAATTTAAAATTCATGTTTTTTATATGGTATTATAATTATATATTAGAGTTTATTCTAATAAAGTGGAGATATATATCGAAGATTTCACATTAACTGATTATATACAATTTATATGTATGTAAATACATTTTAATCATTTTAATTTATAAGATTGAGTTAAATATAAAATCTATTTCATGCGTATTAATCCGTTAACAGTTTTGATATTAACATTTCTCTTAACTATCATAATTATGTAATTAAACCTCATAAATAGAAAGGTATTATTTTAATCTATTAAACTAGGAACTTTATTATTATTATATGAAATTGTTAAAATTATAATTCAAAACAAAACATATGAGTAAAGTTTCCACATTAAAAATGTGAATGCAGTTATAGTCCAAAACAAAAAACGAGGAATCCAATTATGGTCCAAGAGGCAACACATATCAAAGCACCTTATCCTTTTTCGGACTCTTTCGATGCTGCATCACTATCATGCTGGGAGTATACTTTCCCTTTCATTAAATACTTAATTTCAAATTTGTTAATTTTAATCATTCCAAAACTATAATTAATGCTTTTCAAAATTTTATATTTTAAAATTGTTATAAGTTTTTTAAAACAATTAAATTCAAAATTATTACTTTTAATGATTTGAGAAAAGTTATATATACTTTGTAAAAATAACTCATTTAAGAAAAGGGTAGGTATATAATATTTTCATGGGAATAGAAGTTATTGTTTAAATAGCTTTTTAATTTTTTTTTAAATGATTAAATATCAGCAAAATATATTTATAGGAATATCATGTCTAAATATAATATTCCGTAAACAATTTTAACTCCTGATAACAAAATACTCAACTTCATCCGAAAATAGTTGAGTTAATTTGCAGTTTCAAAGGTATATAATATCATGTGTCGAGTTTTATATTTTCAGCAATTATGCAGGATATTTTTTTTTTTAAGAAATGGAAATTCGATATTAAAGTTGCTTTCATTGTTAATGAAAAAAAATATTGAATATTAATTAAAAATTCCAAATCCAGGCCAATTAAGGAATATAAAGGTGTATAAGAATTACTCATTAACTAATAATATAAAAATTGTATACATTTTTAACGGATGTATTAATTTTGGGTGACACTCACTTAGTTGTTTATATATTGTTGAAATTTTATTTAGCAAATTCAATCATAATTTTATACTGGCAACCACGCTAGATTCAGCATAAAACTAAAAGAAATAATATGTTAATAATTTATTATATGAATGTGCATAACTAATTTTTATTACATTTTTTCACGTTGTGACATATTAAGTTAATTACTTTTGGAATAATAATAATAATAATAATAATAATAATCAGTAAATTATTAATTATAATCACAAGATTACTTGAGTTCTGTTTCTGTGGCTTGTTGTTATCTTCTTCTGCGCAGTGTCTGAAGGTGTGACGAACTTCACACACACACACACACACACCGCGGACACAAAAACACTACGGACTTCGCTCTGAACTATTTTTCTTCATAATTCGGCGCTAATCAATCCCAGTTTCTCTCTATTTCATGTATTTCCCCAACTCTAATTCAAGGGCTTTGATCTTCTTACTTTTCCCCCTTCTTCTGTTTCGAGTTTCTTCGGTAAAAAGCCCTTTCTTGTCGGTTTTCCCGCATAATTTAAGATAGATTACCTTGTCGGATTTGTTGCGAATCTCGGCAATTATCCGATTTCTGTTGAAGTAAAGTCGGAAAGTCGGAGGTATGATTCTTCCTTGTATAAAGTCTATGAATGCCTTGTGGTGTGAAGATTTTGACTTGTTCTTTAAAAAACGCGTGATTTTTTATTTTTGCTATGTCTTTTATCATCGGATGACATATGTAGAATAGATGCTTTGTTTGGGGTATGATATACATGTGTTATTCCAATAGTATCAGGTGGCTGGACTCGTTATTTTCCGAAACCTGGATATTTCCTTTTGATAGAATAAGTTAATAATCGTACTCTAGTGCATAGTATTTGTATTGGTAACTTAATTGATTACTTCATCATGAGATGTGCTTCTCTGAGATAGCTAGTGAAGACTGTTGTGCAGTTATGATGTGGCCAAAGCCAACTTGTAAGGGGTCAATTAGGGCATGAGCCTCGTCCTCCCACTATCTTGTAGTTGTGTGAGACTTCTATTATTGTTCAGACCATGATGTCATTGAATATACTGTGGGAGATTCCTAATTGATGCACTCTTCATCTGTTGGGGCCACAAATATGTTGAGAGATTGACGTGTGTCTAGATAGATCAATACTATCCATCATGAGTGATAATTTGTTTGTATAATATTGTTGGAATCAGTGGGTGGTTAAAGCTCTTTTCTCACATGTGCTTTCAGTTATTGGTGAAACTTCACAATGGCAGATCTCAAGGAGAGGCTGCTACCACCAAAACCTGCTTCGGCTCTTAATGTAAGAGAGGTTGCCAATCGACCATCTGCCTCTGGAAGGCATGCTTTCCAAGGGGTGGATGTTCTGGGGCTAAAGAAGCGAGGCCAAGGTCTCCGATCATGGATTCGTGTTGACACATCTGGAAACTCTCAAGCCATTGAAGTAGACAAGTTTACCATGATGCGACGTTGTGATCTACCTGCTCGTGATCTTCGCCTACTTGATCCTTTGTTTGTCTACCCATCAACAATCCTTGGCAGGGAAAAAGCTATTGTTGTAAATCTGGAGCAGATACGGTGTATCATTACAGCAGATGAAGTTCTTCTCTTGAATTCCCTTGATAGTTATGTATTGCACTATGTAATGGAGCTACAACGACGGTTGACAGCAAATGGGGTAGGCGAGGTTTGGCAATCAGAGGGTTCTGACGTGAACCGAAGGAGGGGAAGTAGGAGTTTTGATAATGTATTTAACAACTCTTCCCCTGATTATTTACCTTTCGAGTTCAGGGCTCTTGAAGTTGCCCTGGAGGCGGCTTGCACATTTCTTGATTCTCAGGTTCGTAGAAGTACATGTTTATGTTAGAGACTAACAAATTCTGATTTTTTTTTTTTTAATTTAAATTGTTCTTCATTTCTTTTTTTCTTTGGTTGCTATCAACAGAGATCTTGTACTTCTGTAGGATAGTCTGCATGATAACATTGAGTTTCTGTCAATATTAATCTTCGCCATATGGGGGAAGTATGACCATGTTAAGGTTGAGTGAACTTGTTGGTAATTGTTTTTTTTTTATCTGGACCTGCTGATTAAGGCCGAACTGCCCTTTTCTGGTAACAGTTTGCTAAGTCTTTAGTTTAGAATGTTCTGTAGGAAATATTTTTAGAGAAAGCCAGTATGTACCACCTATACAACTTAAATTGGATGAATATCGCAGTTGTTTCCTGTTGGCATTAAAAGATTTGGTTATTGAAATTTCCTCCCACCTCCAACTTCATAATCCCTTATTTGACCTTTAATGTAAACACTTGTCTCTAGATCCTATTGTTGAGAAAGTTGTAGGAGGATCACTTGGCTATGCAGTAATTGGATGATTTCAATTTGATGTATCATATAGCTTATGTGGTTTGTTGGTGGTAAATTTGTATGGGTGTTACTTACAAGTGAGAACTAAGGAAAATTAAATATGAAACTGTGCATTTCTTCGTGAGTTTCTACATGTTAATGTTAGGTTCATTGTGGTGGAAAGTGGGAAACAGTAGTTGACAGTAGATACAGTCGATATATGCATATTATTGTATGCCAAGGAGGTCAACCGTAGATAATATGTAATTGTTAAGAGGTATGATGAAAAGTTATTTAAGGCAACAGTATTACCTCCACTTTCTTCACATGGTCTTCATTGATATTGAAAAAATTATTTGATATGGCAGCATTAATCAAGTGATTGCATAATTGTTCAAAACTCAAATTCTTTCATATTGTATTCAAACATAATTCTTGATCCATGTGCTTGTGTAGAATATTTTCTTCTTTGATATTCCTGTTCATTTGGTTTGGATAAATTACTCTGTAAAAATTGAATTTCTGTTCTGGCCATTTACAAAAGGCAGCAGAGTTAGAAATTGAAGCTTATCCCTTGTTGGACGAACTGACATCAAAGATCAGTACTCTAAATTTGGAACGGGTTCGTCGATTGAAAAGCAGACTTGTTGCCTTGACCAGGAGGGTTCAGAAGGTGATGCTGGTTTATATTTCCTTCTTTCCACTTTTTATTGGAAGTAACAGTTACCATATTTTCTGTCTTATTAGTATTTGCTTTGCAAATGCATATATTCAGGTTAGAGATGAAATAGAGCAGCTTATGGACGATGATGGTGACATGGCTGAAATGTATCTTACTGAGAAGAAAAGACGGATGGAGTTGTCATTTTATGGAGATCAATCTATGGTTGGATATAAATCAGTTGATGGTGCATCCATTTCTGCCCCGGTTTCTCCTGTGTCATCACCTCCTGATTCTCGAAAGCTTGAAAAGAGCTTCAGTATTGCTAGAAGTCGACATGAGAGCATGCGAAGTTCTGAAACTACTACGGAAAGTATAGAGGAACTTGAGATGTTGCTGGAAGCATACTTTGTTGTCATTGACAGCACTCTAAACAAGTTGACATCGGTAAACACTGTTGTATGCACCAACCCTTTTCTTTCTGGTTTCAGACAGTTTACCAACCACTATTTCCTGCTTTTTTGTTTCAGTTGAAAGAATACATTGATGACACAGAAGATTTCATAAACATCCAACTGGTTTGTTTTCTTTTCGTGGGGTTTATGCCAATTTTGTTTATCCTAGTTTGGTCGTGTTTCTATGTCTGATCATATATATGCAAGTGCAAATTACGGAACATGTTTACTAAAACTCACAATGGGGAGAGGTCGGAGTATTTTGAATTTTGTTGCCCTAAGATTGTTGGCGAATGGGACAATAGCTTCTTATTTCCTCAGTGAAAGTTGTGTATCTTACATTTCATGGGAAGAGAAATTAGTTTCTTCAATAACCACCAATTTCCATTTCATTTTTTCCATTTTTAGTTTTTCACCTTTTAAGTTCTATAAATCTATTCTATTTTCTGAAATTACAAAGTGCCTCTGAAACATCTTCATGGGATCATATTTTAGGCATGATATTCTTGGGGAATGTGATCACTGTGGCAATATAAATATGTAACTTGAAACAAACTCCCCCGTAGTATTTCTGATTATCATGCTGTAGGGCTCTAGAAGAACAAAAACGATTCGACACTTTGTTTTGATGAATTTCTTCACAAACACTTACAGGAAAACAAAAAATTAAAAGGAAAAATAAGCTAAATTTATCCATAAATTAAAATTAGCTATTGCATGAGCTAATTTATAGATTTTTTCTGATATAAACTTCTTAATTTTTTTTTTTACTTATGCATATGCTAATTTTTTTTTTCTACTAAGTGTTTAGGAAAGCTTACCTAAACAGACCTTATTTTAATGGTTTAATTACTTTTTTAATCTTTATAGTTGTAAATACTTTATCTTTTGGTCCTAATACTTAAGAAGTTATTCGTTTACTTCCTACACAATTGTAATTCCTTTTAGTCTCTCTACATATCATGTTTAATCTCTTTTAGCCCCTGACGTCTAAAGTCATAGGGTTTAAAAAATATATATATATATATATATATATATATATATATAATAGTTAATTTTGAGGCGTAAATATTACAAGGTAAAGTTTGTTGATGAACAGTAGGGATCAATGAGTAATTTAACCTATTTTAATTTAGAATAACTCTACTTTTTTCCTCACAGGATAATGTGCGGAATCAGCTTATCCAGTTCGAGCTTTTACTCACAACTGCTACATTTGTGGTTGCCATTTTTGGAGTGGTAGCGGGAATATTTGGGATGAATTTTGAAATTGCATTATTCAATGTCCCCTCTGCTTTCCAGTGGGTCCTTATAATAACAGGAATTTGTGGAGTATTTATATTTTCTGCATTCGTGTGGTTCTTCAAGTACAGAAGACTCATGCCCCTATAGAAAGCTATACCACCATGAAGAAGATTAAATAATTGCGTCCTCTCTACCAATGTTTCATGTTTGGTATGCAATCATAGCATTCAAAAGGAAAGCCGGCTCTTACACAGAGCTATTCTTTCAATTCAATTTTGTATCAGGTTTTAGGCTATTTATCATGACAATCTGATTCGGTAATGTCATGTCTATATTTATGGACAGAATTATTAGTTAGAATACCTGAATGGACAAAACATCTTTATTTTACCGCTATCATCTTGGGTTGAGAGGGTCGAAGGAAGTAAAAGTTATGGTTATGTTTGATGTTAGATATATTTTTATGTTTAATATGATAATTAAGTATTGGGTTTAAATAAGATTACATGAAAATTAAGTAAATCAAACTTTGAATTAACATAAAATTTGAAGGAAACAGATAAATGATGTGATACTACAATTTTATTGGATAAAGTAGCTCTCCTTGTTATTCTTGAGTTGATATGTATACCTCATCTGCCAACTTTGTTACATTGCACTATTTGTCGTAATGTTTAACATCCTTAATCCTTAAACATTACGTCTCTTGGAGGGCAAAGGTACCTGAAGTCCTCTAAGTTCTGCTCTGGTTATTATGAGTGAAAACTTGGGAAAACAACTGCTAACACAGTTCATTGTTTATTGACAGAAGATGGAACTGGCTTTTCACCAACTTGGATTATTTACGGAAGATTTCAATTCATATGTAAGGGTTAATATCCATTGTTTCCTCTCATTGCCTCTTCAGTGTCTGTTTCATGACATTCCTACACTTGGCTTGCATTATATTCTCCTCTCAAATTGCCCATCACAATCAAATACCAACTTAAATGAAATGGTTGTTGTGCTGTCATCATAGTATATAAATTCTGCAAAAACTGTTATCCAAGTAAACCCCATTTCAGGAGCTCCACATTATTAGTCCAATTCCAAGTCTCATATATGTTATTGATACTTACTAGCGGGAAATCCAGCTTCATGATTTAAGAAAAATACAATATATTAATTATAATGGTTAAATAAAACGTAGTGAGTAGTTACATAAATATATAGGTAGTTTTTGAAGTGTGTATTTACTTTTAGATCATTTATTTTTATTTCCATTGTAAAGTATAGTTAAGATAAAATAGCAATATGAAATGAATGTATCAGAAGAAAAGAATTTCTTTATAGATCATTATAGATCATAGATAGTTGTTTAATATATATATTTATAGTCATTTAAATATTTAAACTTAACTTTTGTATTCACAGAAAATTATTTCATAATATTGCTTATATTTTAAGGAAACACATTTGTTTATGTCTAATAGAACTACAAAATCATTAAATATTTTTTGTAAATGTCTGATATTTTAGGACAAATTTTGCAGATAAGAATAAGATTTAAGGGCCGAATAGTTAAACAATAAATTGTTGTGGTTGGGTGAGTGGTTGCAGCCATCTAGAAAGTGATGGGAAAGTAGTTTGACAAAACTCAGATTCACCAAATTTAACATCAAGTATCGCAAACTTGTTATAACATCTTTAATGCCTATAAACCGTGATAAGTCATAATATTGATGTACGTGGGACCCAATCCCGTTGAACTTAAACCCTAAAATCGGTGCAAACCCTACTCTTATTTATCACCTCTCCTTCCCATTCTCTTAACCAATTCATTTATAATCATCCCTAAAACTTTACACTTAACCAAAAGGGTTATTTTTAAAGTTTAATAATCAAACGTGTTACGTGTGGGATTACTAAAATAATGTATTATATTTTCTAAATATGGATAAAAAATAACATCTCTTTTTTTAGTTGAGTTGGCAAAATGTCTCATTCATTCATTGTCTACAATCACATTGATAGTGACAGAGTTAAATTAAATAATATTTTTACAACTAAAATTATATTTTTGTGTGTTTTTGTAATTATTTAATTATATTGATTTTTTTTTCAAAGAAAACTAAGAATTATATTTTAGTGACTATCAACATAAATTTTCTCTTTCAAAACACTTCATTTTAGTGTGATATGGATTCTAATTAATGTAATTATCAATATTATTATAATTTATTACGAAATAAACCATCTCTTATCCTTAAAAATATGTAAAGTTTTCAATTCTTTTTTGTATTTTCTATTTTCTGTGAATCAAAATAAGTGGTATAGATCTTTATTATTGACTTAAAACCATCACATTGAAGATCATTTTCAATATATTTGTCTTTTTTTTTTTTGTTTCTGCTATTCCTAAGCCATCATGTTTGTCAACCATCATGTTTACTTCATTCAATGTAAAGTCTCATTTATCTATCTATATCAAAGTTATATCAACAAAAAGACTTAAATATATTTATATTTAGCTTGATGGAAGTAGAAAAAGTCTTGCTTAGAGAAAACCTTATGTATCAAATTTAGTGATAGAGGACGTAAAACAAATTCAACCACAGTTGAATGTTAAATTTAACCACAAATTTAACCAAAATGATACTTAACATTTATAGTTAATTTAAAAAGAAAAAAAATCAAGGTTTATTCTTCCATTACATACTCATTGTCTTTAAACATGATAAAATCCATTATAGTTGATCAATATTGCATATCATCACTTATATCTTGTCCTATGGGATAAAAAAAAAAACTAAAATACTTGTTTGTTGAACCTCTTCATGCCAATAACAACTATGTTAAATAGTACAATTTATTAAAAAATATTATTTTTACAAAAATTTGAAGAAGTATCTATAACTATACATAAAAGTTTCAATATTTTCTGTGTTATATGTCAATATAGTAATTTAAAAAGAGATAGGGCAACTCAAGTATCTCACACGAAATCCCGAGAATAATAATTAACTTAGGAAACACTTAACCTTCCATATCTAATTGTAAATCATATTTATTTTGAAAATTTGTGTTGTTAATAGGACAAGGTTTTATACTTTTCCTTATTATTTAATTTTGGCATTTTCACATTTTTTTTATTAAACTTATTCCTACTTATTATATCATATAATTTAAAATGTTAAATCCAATCTACTAATTTCCCACTTCTACCTCAACACCTTAGTCAAACCTCTCCCATTTCTGTCCACATTGACGCATCACTTTCTTCATTCATTAACAGTACTGCACCGCTCCTAGCATCACCAATATCTAATTAGTTAATTAATATATTTAATTAAATAAATTTAAAACTATTAATTTGACACGTTAAACCATCTATAACAATATATAAATATATAAAGATGATTTTTTTTCTTTTGTGTCCACATTTCATAATATCAATTATATCATTTACAATATAATTATTTCTTAAATTTTATAAAATTAATGATTATTTTTAATTATTTTTTATAAAACGGATTATTTTTTTTCTTTTTTTTATTTATCAATCATTATTCTCTCTATTCATTTCATTTTATTTTTAATAAATATATATTTATTTTATATATTAACTTAATAACATTACACTATTATCACCTATTAATATAATATCATTTATATTTAAAAAATACGTACACATGCACTTGTGTTTACGTGATAATCAATGATATAAATTTATAATTTATACACATGATAGTAATATAAGTTTATATCATTGAAATAAAGTAATATAAAATTACATTTTAACTTATTTTATTTTTATTTAAATTTTTTTTAGATATAAAATCATTTTGTCATAAGATAAAGTTATCAAATTTAATTTTTAAAACTTATTTCTTTTAAAGATAATGATATTTTGATATCAATCTTTTTTTTATACTATTATCCTTCACTATTATTTACTTTTTCTTTATTCTAAAAATATAAAAAATAATTTTTATTAAAGACTATTTTCCCAATAATATGTCATGGTGTCAAATATTTTTTTTTTCTTTCTTAAAAATTCATCAAGAAAATACAGTATCTTTACCAACTAGTGGAAGGGATAATGACGTGGCGGAAGGGTAAAGGTTGAATTTGGTGAGTGGGTCCGATCCATCCAACATTGCTTAATTTTGCATTGCATTGCATTGCTTCGGTTTGCATTGTCAAGTTTAAAAGCAAGTTAGAGCCACCAAATCCCATCCCACCCACACCATCAAACTTTTCAACACTCTTTTCAGGAATTAATTCTGCATTCTGGTTTTTTGGAGGGAGCACAGATATGCTGATCAACGTTAAGCAATCCACCATGGTGCGCCCGGCGGAGGAGACGCCGCCCAAGGCGCTGTGGAATTCCAACGTCGATTTGGTGGTGCCAAACTTCCACACGCCCAGCGTCTATTTCTACAGGCCAAACGGTGCCTCCAATTTCTTCGACACAACCGTTATGAAGGAGGCTCTCAGCAAGGCCCTCGTCCCTTTCTATCCTATGGCCGCCCGCCTCCGCCGCGACGACGACGGTCGCGTCGAGCTTTTCTGCGACGGTCAGGGAGTTCTCTTCGTCGAGGCTGACACCACCGCCGCCATCGACGACTTCGGCGACTTCTCACCCACCCTTGAGCTCCGGCAGCTCATCCCCGCCGTGGATTATTCTGCCGGGATCGAAACTTATCCGCTCTTAGTTCTTCAGGTCCGTTTTCTTTTCTCTGTTACTTCTTCATTCACACTTTACACGCTCCTTTCCCCACAGTTCTATTGTTTTCTTCTGATCCAAGCTTGACGTTGATATCAAGGTTTAGTTTATTCATGAGTTTTGCCTTTACCGGATACACACCTACACCTTCACCCACACCCATTTATATAAACAATAATACTCTCGTAACACTCATTTTTTTATCTACCTAAAATCATTTTTTTTTATTAAGATAGCATTTATTATTTTAAAAAACAGGATTACAAATTATTTTACCAAAATACTGTAGATTATTCTGAAATGCTTTCCAAGTAATTAATTATAGTTTGTTTCGAATATTTAAACCTGTTTGTTGAAAAATTACGTGACTTTGGAACGAATATATGTCTGTTACATATTAGACATATATATGATTAAAACTTATATGCCTCATTTTACATTACATCTACTACTTAATTAAATAAAACTAACTCTGGATTAAAAGACATACATGAATAATGTATGATTTAGGTTTGCATTGTCTTAAACACACCATTGATAAATCAAAATAAATATTTATTATTCGTTATATTTTAAAATAATTTTAGTATAAATAAATATATTAATTAATTTATGTACCATCTTTTAAATATATAAACAAAACAATGGTGGGATAATACATGCCGGAGAATACTGCCTAAATTGTAGAGACGAAAGCAGAAATATGGTATTATAAATAATCAATTGCATTAAAACTTGTCGCCAAAATGTATAGTCGTAAGTCCTAATATATTATGTACTTTAAATATTTATAAACTTGCAAGTACTTCCTGATATTAAAAATCGAAAAAAAAAAACTTTGAAAATGATGTTACTCGCTAAAGAGAAGTGGGAATCCACGTGAGAAGCATGGATTTGGTTGGGCCCGAGTTAACTATTTTACCTTTATGAAAAAATTAGTAGCATACGGTTAATCGATAGCGTTCCAACCACTCACCTGTAATTAGATACCGGGAATTATTACTCTCACACCAATTCTTTTTTACACATATTTTATTTTAATTGTTTTTTATAAATAAAAGTAATATTTTTTATTATTATAAAAGTGAACCTTTTTAATGATTAAAATATTCTTAAAAATGAATTTTCCGTGTAAGTAATATAAAAAAAATATTTACCTTAGATATTACTGGCAGCAATTCGATGTTCTAAAATTTGTGTAAAATATGATATAAAAAATATCCTTTTTATTTAGATTAAATTACATCGACTGACATCCCATGATGTTTTGAGATCACATACATAATTTTCATGTTTGTATGTTTTCAGCGTTTGCAATTTTGTATTATTTTTGAAACATCTGAGAAGATGAGAAAAATATTTACAGGTAACATATTTCAAATGTGGAGGGGTGTCATTAGGTGTTGGTATGCAACACCACGTAGCAGATGGGGCATCGGGTCTTCACTTCATCAATGCATGGTCCGATGTTGCTCGAGGCTTGGATATTTCCCTCCCTCCGTTCATCGACAGGACACTGCTCCGTGCCCGAGATCCACCTCGTCCTGTTTTTGATCACATCGAATACAAGCCTGCACCACCCATGAACACTCCCCTGCAACCCCAAAAACCAGGCTCTGATGCCGCCGCCACCGCCGTCTCCACTTTCAAATTGACCCGCCACCAACTCAACACCCTAAAGGCCAAGTCCAGAGAGGATGGAAACTCAATCAGCTATAGCTCTTACGAGATGCTGGCTGGTCATGTATGGAGAAGTGTGTGCAAGGCAAGAGCACTCCCTCATGACCAAGAAACAAAATTGTATATTGCAACTGATGGAAGGTCAAGGCTGCAACCCCCCCTTCCCCCTGGTTACTTTGGCAATGTCATCTTCACCACCACTCCTGTAGCAGTCGCCGGCGATCTCATGTCAAAACCAACATGGTATGCTGCCAGCAGAATCCACGATGCATTGATGCGAATGGACAACGAATATTTGAGATCAGCTCTTGATTATCTAGAGCTTCAGCCTGATCTAAAAGCTCTTGTTCGTGGATCACATACTTTTCGGTGTCCCAACCTTGGCATCACTAGCTGGGTAAGGCTTCCGATCCATGATGCTGACTTTGGTTGGGGAAGACCCATTTTCATGGGACCTGGTGGGATTGCCTACGAGGGGCTTTCTTTCATTATTCCCAGCTCAACAAATGATGGCAACATGTCTGTGGCAATCGCTCTTCCTCCTGACCGAATGAAAGTGTTTCAGGATTTGTTTTATGACTTTTGAACTCTCGCTTCAATTTGCCCCCATCGATTCTAAGGTGATGTTTTACTTCTTACTTCAATTTAAGTATTTTTGTTTTTTTTTTCATAAACTCTATGAATATATCCAGTTATACAATTTGATAATAGACTGCATTCGCAAAGCACGATAATCCGTAAATATGAATGAACTTGGAAACAAGGACACCTTCGTATTATCCATTTGATGTCACATGTATGTATCTGTCAAACATTTGTGTGTCAGTGCAATCCCATAATTGACTGACTGCATTTACCAATGCTATGTGTATTTTTCTCTATATTCTTATGGTGAATTTAAGTTCACTTTGAGTTGAGTAACATAAAATGAAGAAGGTCCTTGAATGTATTAGTTTAAGATGAGAGATGGAGGTGGTATCATTCTAATAAGTGGATTTGACTCAGAGGCATCAGCAACCCATGTATACTTTCAACTTTCAACATTTGAAATCCAAAATTTGCGGCGGATAAAGCACTTCAAATTAATCCATTTTATTAATGATTTGGCTGTGTAAGTTGTAATCGTGTGGTGGAAACATTTGACTGTTTAAGCATCCATTAAGACAAGATTACAAGTTCATAGAGATGTGCTGATAAAGGGATTAACGTACTATATCGAAACTAATCTGAGTGAATAATGAAGGTTATTTAATATAAAATGCAGAGTGACCATAGTCATTATTGTGTTTTCCGATATCATGGTATAGAGACTCAAACATTTGGCATATGTTAGAGGAAGTAGAAATTAAGAAAATAATGGTAGGTATGAAATGAGGCATGCACATAGAGTTGAGATGCAGGGTAATAAAGAAGATGCAGCAGAGCTGTGGGTTGGGCGGTGATTAACATCTTGTCCCCCAGTAGCTCCTTTTCCTTTCTGTGTTTTTGAGCCATGAGATACATCTATGTCCTTCCTTAGTGCTTTCGTTGCGATTCCATGCTTCTCTGCAGTTGCAAATACTAGTACTAATAAATATGTAGGAAAAAGATGCACAGTTTACTTACGGAAATAATAAATAATATGATGATGCTCTTGTTTGAAACATTAATCAACTCTCTCTTACCCACTTGATCCTGTGTTAGCACAATGTTGCTCTTGGAGGGGTTTGCGTTTGCAACTGTCTGTTCTGAACTGAAATTTCTGTCAAAATCTGAACTTGAAATGGCTTGAATACATGAAAGGAAGAGGAGAAACGTAAGAAATTTTGTCTCCATGGGTGAGCTTGTTAAAGGGATGGGGGAGTTGATGTTTTCTCTACACTTATATACTTCCTTTTCCTTCCATCAATGGAGAACGATCTAGATCTAGGGAATATGTTTTAACCAGTTTTAAAGAAACAACTTTTTCTGAATAAACATTGTACTCTATTATACGACATAATTGATTACTAATTTTATATGCATAAATGAATATTCATGGGTAGAAAATGTTAGATTTTTTCATACATGAACATGAACAGGCCGTCCTTAAAAATGATGTATGAGAAAAAGAAGGCTGCTAAATCTGAATCTTCTTCTTACACGCATATTTTAAGATAATGTGTGTATAGAAAATGTAGACCCTTTTTTTTTTTTTAATAAATTAAGGTCTCAGTTATTTTGTTAAATAATTAGTAAATATTGTGTTATGTGATTGCTGGAAGGGGAAGCAGAGTGCTGCAGAGGTCTCTTCTACCTCTTTGCTTTGCATCAGATGCTTGCTGTGTTCAAAGTAGCATGTTGAGATAACATCTGGTGCACTTTTCTGAGTCATCCATGATATTAAAGTCAGTTTCTTTTGATAAGATTGTTGAAACAATGTGAGCATGTAAAAGTGCTCCCAACATTCTCAATTACATGTCAAAGCTTAGTAATATATTACACAGTTATTCTCCTTTTTCTCATCGCATGGTAATGTCAGATTGCTTCAATTCTGTTTTTGTATGCTATCTGCATATAGATCTTTTAAATGTAAACAAGTGAAGTCATTTGAAATAGTTTTAGTTTAAATGTAAACTTACTTATATATTATGACGAATAAAGGAGCATAAACAACCTGTTGTTAGTTTTCCACGACATTAGGAAAATAGTTATAATGATTTTTTAAATTCTACTTGTTCTTATTATGTTGTTTCTATTATTGTCATGAATAAAATAATTAGTTTTTTAAAAAATAATTAAGGATAAAACTGAAATAACGAAATGTGAACACAAAAGAGGATATCCTCTTTATATATTATTATATTGCTATATTTAATTTGGAGAAAAACATTATGTTTCAATTGTTTAAGAGAACCTTACGATTGTGGTATTATGCTGAAAAAACTTTTGGGTGTGACACTTTTTACGTACAAAGGGACTCTCCATTTGTTCTATATTAATTAATTATGAAAGTGTAAAATTTTCCTTCCTTTAAATTTTCTCCTTTTTTACGAGGTGTTTTAAAATTCAACACAATTGAAGAATAGTTCAGTTCGATTCGATTTGGTTTGATTTGGTTCGATTCGATTTGGTTCGGTTCGGTTTGGTTCAGTTCAGTCCGGTGCGATTCGGTTCGGTTCAGTCCGGTTCGGTTCGGTCTGGTTCGATTTGGTTAAGTTCAATAAAGAATATATAATGAATTTTTAAAGTAGTTGTTAATTATAAAATTAGAAAACTAAAATATGTACATAAGAGAAGTTTTTAAAACAACGGTTGAAGACAAAAGAGATTTTTAGACACAAAAGAATAACGAAATGTGGACACAAAAGAGAATATCCTCTTTGTATATTGTCATGGATAAAATAATTAGTTTTTAAAATAATAATTAAGGATAAAATTGGAATAACGAAATGTGAACACAAAAGAGGATATCCTCTTTATATACTTTTTATATATTGTTATATTGCTATATTTAACTTGGGGAAAAACATTATGTTGCAATTCTTTAAGAGGACCTTACGATTGTGGTGTTGGTGCTGAAAAAACTTCTATGTGTAACATTTTTTAAGCACATTACAAAGTGTGTAAATTTTTGCTCTATATTAATTAATTATGAAAGTGTAAAATTTTTCTTTAAATTTCGTCATTTTTTTCAATGTGTTAAAATTCAACACAATTGAAAAGTAGTTCAGTTCGATTTGATTTGATTTTGTTTGGTTCGGTTTGGTTCGGTTTGGTTCGGTCTGATTTGGTTCGGTTTGGTCCGGTCCAATTCGGTTTGGTCCGGTTCGATTTAGTCCATTCCAGTTCGGTTCAATTCGATCCGGTCTGGTTCGGTCTGGTTCGATTTTGTTCAGTTCAATAAATAATATATAATGAATTTTTAAAATAGTTGTTAATTATAAAATTAGAAAAATAAAATATATACATAAGAGAAGTTTTTAAAACAACGATTAAAGACAAAAGAGATTTTTAGACATAAAAGAATAATGAAATGTGGAGAAAAAAGATGATATCGTCTTTATATATTGTCATGGATAAAATAATTAGTTTTTAAAATAATAATTAAGGATAAAACTGGAATAGCGAAATGTGAACACAAAAGAGGATATCCTCTTTATATATTGTTATATTGCTATATTTAATTTGGGAAAAAACATTATGTTTCAATTCTTTAAGAGGACCTTAGGATTGTGGTGTTGGTGCTGAAAATTTTTTTGGGTGTAATATCTTTTACGCACGTTATAAAGCGACTCTTTTTTTGCTCTATATTAATTAATTATGAAAGTGTAAAATTTTTCTTTAAATTTTCTCATTTTTTTCGAGGTGTGTTAAAATTCAGAATAATTGAAAAGTAGTTCAGTTCGATTTGGTTCGGTTCGGTTTGGCTCGGTTTGGTTTGATTCGGTTCGGTTTGGTTCGGTCCGGTTTGATTCGATCTGGTCCGGTTTGGTTTGGTTTGGTTCGGTCTGATTTGGTTCGATTTGGTCTGGTCCAATTCGGTTTGGTCCGGTTCGATTTAGTCCATTCCAGTTCGGTTCAATTCGATCCGGTTTGGGTCGGTCTGGTTCGATTTTGTTCAGTTCAATAAAGAATACATAATGAATTTTTAAAGTAGTTGTTAATTATAAAATTAGAAAAATAAAATATGTACATAAGGAAAGTTTTTAAAACAACGATTAAAGACAAAAGAGATTTTTAGACACAAAAGAATAACAAAATGTGGACAAGAAAGAGGATATCCTCTTTATATATTGTTATGGATAAAATAATTAGTTTTTAAAATAATAATTAAGGATAAAAGTGGAAAAATATTATGTTTCAATTGTTTAAGAGGGACCTTACGATTGTGATGTTGGTGCTGAAAAAACTTTTGGGTGTGACAGTTTTTACGCACATTACAAAGCGACTCTCTATTTGCTCTATATTAATTAATTATGAAAGTGTAAAAGTTTCCTTTAAATTTTCTCCTTTTTTACGGGGTGTTTTAAAATTCAGCATAATTGAAGAGTAGTTCAGTTTAGTTCGGTTCGATTTGGTTTGATTTGATTAAGTTCGATTTGGTTCGGTTCGGTTCGATCCGATTTGGTTCAATCTGGTTCAATTTGGTTCAGTTCAATAAAGAATATATAATGAATTTTTAAAATAGTTGTTAATTATAAAATTAGAAAAATAAAATATATAAATAAAATAAATTTTTAAAAAAACGATTGAAGACAAAATAGATTTTTAGACACAAAAGAATAACGAAATGTGGATACAAAAGAGGATATCCTCTGTATATATTGTCATGGATAAAATAATTAGTTTTTAAAATAATAATTAAGAATAAAACTGGAATAACTAAATGTGAACACAAAAGAAAATATCTTCTTTATATATTGTTA
>Ga0099822_1003789_pt1 | contig 19513 bp, 6 predicted proteins | sample CowpeawhiteBW_FD_76839 | JGI IMG/M metagenome (GOLD analysis project Ga0099822, IMG submission 76839) | Root nodule microbial communities of legume samples collected from California USA - Cow pea white BW | ecosystem: Host-associated > Plants > Roots > Nodule | place: USA: California | collected...
AGAATATATATATATTTCCAATATAGTATATAAAAAAAAAAAAACAAAAAAAAAAAACTTAAATATACTATATATACAAAATTAAGAGAGAAAAATATATATATATATATATATATATATATATATATATATAGAGAGAGAGAGAGAGAGAGAGAGAGAGAGAGAGAGAGAGAGAGAGACATAGACACAGCATTTTTCATAAATTTCAAAGACTTGGTTTTGAGACCTGGAGAATTTTCAGCTTGACCTTCATCTTCTTTGCTAGCTTGATGCAGTTCAGTCTTAAGGGTTCTTTGAACTTGACTATTTTCCCAATCTCAATATGCATTCTCATCAAATTAATATCCCTAATGCATTTAATTTTTCTACATACTTTCCTTGCAACAATGGATCTTGTTGATGATTATGGTCTTTCCAAAAGGAATGTCGCAAAACTAAGGGAGGGATGTCTTTCCTTTCTTCTATAAATCCTAAGGGTTGGTGAAAGTAATTTTTTAGATTCAAAGTTTTCAAGAATGGGAAACTATAGTTGAGGTGAATTTGGTTCTGCTAAGGATGTGCCACACAGTGATATCCTAGCGAGATTTTTTGTTTGGCCTACCGTGCTACCTACTATTGAATTATCCATTAATATCTAATCATACTCTCAATATGTATATACTTTGACGTTAAGGGATGTTTGGAGATTCTGTATAAACTAGAGATAAGGTTAATTTATAGTATATAAGTGGGTGCAAATCTTACCTTACAAGTCAGTTTTATAGGGTTGAGTTAGGTTTAAAGTTCACTTCTTTTTAGTTTTCTGAAGTGAATATTCCCCTTATGTCTAACATGAAATTCACTTTCAATTACATCACCATCCTCAAAGAACCTCTGCTCTAGAGCTTGCAATTTACTAACCATCTAAGAAATAGATAATTTCTTGAGATCACATGACTCTCCAATAGCAACACCTTTGGTTTCAAAATTTTGAGATAGTCTACATCAACATTTTTTCTGCAACCTTGTCTTCTACGACCTCACCATATAGTTTCATATTCACCAAACGATACAATTATGAAGTGTACTCCTTGACACACTCATTCTCCTTCATATTTCAAACTATCTTTTTAGATTCATAATCTTCGTGAACCTTACTGTTGGAAGTCCACATCGACTAGAGATAAGGCCAAGTTAGAGTATATAAGTGGGTACAAACCTCACTTTACAAGTCGGTTTTGTGGGGTTGAGTTAGGATAAAAGTTCACTTTTTAACATGGTATCAAAGTCATTGTTAGAGCCTATACTAGTGAGATTTGTTGTTTGTTGAGCATATTGTTCCACCCACAATCACCCATTAATGTCAAATCTCATGCTCGAGATGTATATACCTATGTGTGAGGGGTGTGTGTGTTGGAAGTCACACATTGACTAGAAATAAGGTCAAGTTAGATTCATAATCCTAGAAAACATCTCATCAGTCAAAGTTGAATGGAGACTTGAGAAAACTTTCTCCTTCATAGTCTCCTCATAGTTGGATTAGCCCTGAATTGTATAGTTTGCTTACCTTGGTCTGCGTACTCTCATAAGCCGTAGGACTTTAAACATTGTCTCATTTTGACAACCCACACGTGAGAATTTTCCCTGAAAAATTGAGGAACAACAAAAACAACATTGCCTCCTGAAGTTGTATTGACCTCTGACTAGTGTTTATTCACTCATCTCAATATTTTTCAGTTTCAGCTTATAAAAATACTGCTCCAGATACAAAAGTTAAAGGAAGAAAACTTATACCATAAAAACATAAAACAGTCGTGAAAAGAGAGGAGTGGTGAATAGAAACACAGCAATTTTGTATTTGCTGCGTTATCATACTGTTATTCATATTTTGATTCATATTTAAGGATGAACACATGACAAATGACTGTGCATCGTCATACTCATACATGTTATCAGATAAAGATCACGTGCCCACTACATTTAGAGTACAAATCTGTCCAAATTCAGACAAAACCCATAACTGAACATTACTACTACGGAGACAAGCAAACCTACTTTAATAAGCAAACATAATTACAGAAGTAAAAAAGTAGGGTTTTACAGTGAACTTAATAATTACACTGGAAAGTTTTGATTCATATTGAGAAAGATATCAATTGCTTCTCCAGTAACCATCCATCCCTCTCGGCTTGTTGAGAAAAAAATTATGTTTCTTCCTTTCGTAATTTTACTGTGGTTGGAGATAGTGATATAAATAGATTGTTTTTCACACAAGGATTTTATAGCTTCTTGGGAAAGAAACATGGAAAAGGGCTAAAATCTGGATATTTGGAACCCTTCCTTCGTGGTGCTTGACTGTTCCTTTGATACCCCATATCATTTTAAAAAAATAAGACAGGTGTATTCATCTGGAATTGTTAAGTAAATATGTAACTGATACTATTAAGATTACTAAAATCTTTTTCCTTCTACATTTTTTTCACTAAAGAAATAGACACTCCAGGAAAATGATAGGTTCACTCTAAAATTATAGGTCAACATAATTGCAACGCATATTTGACATTTGTTAGAATATTTCATCTTTCAGAATGTCTTAGGCTATTTGTTGGGATTAGTTTTTCTATTTCTTCACTATCACTTAGGATTGATCATCATATTTCCTTAATTGTCATGATTTTTTTGGAGATTCAGCTGCGAATGTATGCTGTTTCCATGGATGACAGTTTCCTGCACTCTGCTTATGCAACATAAGTTTGCCAGAGAATTATCAACTTCGATTGTGTTTTACTGCAATTATTCAATGTAAATCTTTGGCTTCGCTTCTTCCTGTGAAGTAATATTAATTGTTTGGTGATGGCTGAATTGTAGGTGCTTGCTGAAAAACTAGGAGAACTTCTCGATTTCCATAAAGACCTATTGAGTTTGGAGGCGGCAACCAAGGTTTTTTTTTTTTTCATTTATGTTACAGTTATACCAGGTGGTTTCAGTGTCTGTTTCAATTTTGATGTATTGAGTTATAAGCTTGTGTTCCATACAGATACAATTAAAATACTTGGCAGAGGAAATGCAAGCTATTAGTAAAGGACTGGAGAAAGTAGTTCAGGAATTGACTGCATCAGAGAATGATGGACCTGTGTCAGAATTCTTCTGCCAGGTATGATATGTAACTGGTCATCTAAAAATGCTTCAACCAGAATGAACTGATTCTGAATTCTCATGAATTTGGATCAATATATATTGTGAAGCTTGGCCTAGGCTATGTATGATACAAACATCAATGTAAATCATGGCATACTGAATATTAACATGCTGTAAACAAGAGTGCATTTGAAAGCACCTGCTTTCCTTAATAAGAATTTGACGGCACAATCATTTAGAATTTATGTTGACTTTAATTTTATGACAAAGAACTCCATAGCTAAATTGTTTTCTAATAGACTAAAGCAAATCTGGGTCAGTGATGCAGCATCATATATAATGATTAAAAGGGATGTGAAGTATCTCAGATACGTAGTTACCCTTCTGTTATGGTTACGTGCATGTGCAACTCATCTGAATTATAGATTTTGCTAATAAATTTGAATGGTGATAAAATGTTTAGCTTTACCTTTGAATGATTTGTTTTTGTTCTCTTGGTAATGTTCAGATTCTGAAGGAATTTCTTTCTTATGCTGAATCTGAAGTAAGGTCTTTGGCTCAACTTTATGCCAATGTGGTATGGATTTAGTTTTTTTAGGTAGCTTTCTGCTTACATGATGAACTGCAGATACTGGAGATGTATCTGATTTCCTGAATCTGGATGCACCAGGGTAGAAATGCAGATGCATTGGCTTTATACTTTGGTGAAGATCCAGCACGTTGTCCATTTGAACAAGGTAAACTGTATTTTTAATTAGCCTTTATTACCATTTTATGCACCAGTTTGGTCCGTTTATATGTTGTGTTTAGTTGTCTGGTTCAACTTTTTGGGGGATTTGATTCTTTTCCTTTCTCTAGTTGTATCTACGCTGCTCAACTTTGTGAGGTTGTTCGTGAAAGCACATGACGAAAATTGCAAGCAGATTGAACTAGACAGAAAGAGAGCAGAGAAGGAAGCAGAGCATGAGAAGTTGAAGCTAGCTGCTGCCAAGAAGGAGGCTGAACATATGATGAGGACCACCATAAAGAGTGGGGATATTAAATGATATGATCCTTTGAAGGCCTCAAAACAAGAGTTGTTCCACAGTGATAAAGATCCCGTGTGGTTGGATGAAGAAAACCCTTTGCGCAAGTGCAGAATCATCTTGTTCTTGGCTGCATTGACATTGATGATGACCCTATAACTCAAGTTCTCTAATGAAAGAAATGTGGTGCTCATGGCATATATGGCTGAGGATTATGTTCATGTTAAGTAATAAGCCTTCTCAAAGCTCGTTTTATGTTGATGTGTACCCTGCATAGTCATGAGTTTTTAATTGACATTCATTTCAATCTCAATTTGTTCCATGTCATGCAGAAAAGCAGTTTTATGGTGTTCACTTCAGTGAGGAGTGGTGAACTGTCAGTGTACAAATTGATCTAGTTTTACTCTTCTAGTCCAAAGTTGTGTACTCACATTAGCGATGTAAATGTTAATCCAGTGGTATATCCCCCCTATAAGATAGAGCAGTATTTAAATTTTACTTCAACTTGAGAGTGCTTAGAGGCACCAATACTGAGTTTTCATTTAACTAACTGATGAAGGAAAATGCTTTGTAAATATTGAACTTCTGGTTAGAGTACATGTTATTCATTTTACTGAAAACTGCTTTGTTTTTTTGTATCAAATCTCATCACCTCTTCGATCAAATAGCCCTTGGAGGAATACTTATGGCATGCTTGGATAGAAGAAAAATAAATTACTAATGATGATGTTATTTTTTCTATTTGGCTAGAAAGATAGTGAAAGTGTAAGGAAAATAAATGTTAATTTATAGAAACAGTTTATTTCTTCTTTCCACTATTGTCTAGATTTAAATATTAAACTTTTGCTTTCTTTTAATTGTACCAAGCAGATTAAGGTTAATGAAAAATGACTAATTGAACCTGTCTCAATTGAGCTATTATTTTATCTTAAATTTTTCCGAATGGCATTAAAAGTAAGAACAACATAGAAAAACTGCAAAGCTAGTATTCCAATCTGGCATGGAAAACTAAGAGGTGGTTTGATTTGGGTACGCGCTTTATATTTTTTATATTTTTCATTTTCTAGTTTGTTTCCAAAAGTTTGTGTTAGTAAGGGAAATATTCTTACCATTTTCTTTACAAACTTTTGAAAGAAAACCAGACAAACAATGTAACATTTGTGCAACTAGAAGTGTAAACAGAAAATGAAAAATAATATATTTCTTCAAAGTAAACCGACCTAAAGAAGTTTTCCTCTCTCTCATTGCTACCAGCTAGCATTTCACTGAACTAAAATTTGTCTTTACACTTGTATTTGGGTTTTGGGGGTTGTGGAGTTGGAGAAAGAAAAGAAAAAAGATTGAGATTTCACTCTTCCGGAATATTCAAATTGAGGTTTAGATCTTGCTGCTTGAGCTCCCCAGTGATGGTGCGAGCAACTGCTTCAGCTAATGACATGGTGAAGTCAGGATCTTTGATTAGAGAACTTACATATTCTTCAACTTTGACGTTGGTTTCATGGTTATGTTGATGCATTACTTCTTCACTGTGTCTTCTATCTGTTTGAGACAATGCAGAAAGAGCCAAAATGTTCATTGCTTCTTTGTCATTTGCTATGCTAGGCAACTGATTGGCCACTGAAGAGCCTCTAGGTGTGGATGAAGATGGCTCATGAAGAGCACCATGGTTGTGCTCTCCATCATAAGTTGCAACAAGGATAGACTTATCATGTAAACATCTTTGCACCTACAATGATCAAGTAAAAAACACTTCAGAAAACCATATGATAACACAAAACAACACTGAGACTTCTTGAACTCATATATGCACATGAAATATAGTATAATTAGTTAACCATCTTGAAGAAATGAAATGGGTTTTACTCCTAGCTAACTAAACTAATAAATTAGAAAACTTTTGCTATTTAAAATGACCGGGTCCCTTTTCCCTAATAGACTAAACCCATCTCAATTTTTGCTGGCATAATTATTTTGACAAATAATAAAATCACACAATAATTCATATTTAAAGTGTCCTAATGTTGAACATAAAGTTTTTAACTTATCCCTTCATTGATTTGAGTAGTTTATGAAGCATCCTAGATTCAAACCTTTTTATTGTGCATTCATATAGAATATATTCATTCTATGTACCTTCTTTTTGGCTGGGCAAATGGGAGCCATGGAGCACCTAAAGTAAGCTCTTGGTGAAGCATTGTCTTTGGTGACCTTTTGTCCATACTTTCTCCACTGATATCCATCTTTTACAATCTATATTCCCAAAGCAAAATTTGCATCAACATACTAACTTCAATATAGAATTTGATTTGAACATGAATTAAAGTCAGTTCACAGATACACAAACCAAATTTGTAGTGATGGGCCATAGCACATACCAAACTATCATCCATGGGATGTGTTCTGACAAAGATTTGTAGTGGTTTTTTTGCTGTGGGAAACTCTAGTCTCCGTCTCTTGTTCACATCCAAGATAGGTTCTGTTACTGATCCTATTTGATTCATGCCCTTGTGTTGTTCCTTGTTTATCTCTTGAAGATGGGACTCAAGCTTTGTGTACTTGCTGCTTAGAACTTCAAACATCACTCTTAGAGTGTTATTCTCCTCTCTCACTCTCTGTAACTCAGATTTAAGACTTTCCACCTGGTCATCAAATCAAGATTGTTGTAATAAGTCTAAGAATTAGCTACATATATGCTTTCTGAACTGTTAAGGGTGGTAACCTAAAAGCAAACCACAGAGAAACTCAAAAGTGAAATAGAAAAACAAGTTCACTGTGTGTTTCCAAGTCTTGTTTCTTCTTTGGTGAGAATACAAAAAACAAGAGTTAGTTTACCTTTTCGTCCATTATGACTGCTGTGTTGAGGACTTGAACGAGCATCAATCACAACTGATAGAATTTCTCTTAACTTAGAGCAAACGATGATAAGAAAACTGTGTTAAACATGAAGAAGCCCTCTTAATTAGAATATAATATTGAACAGGGGTAGTTGAGATGAGTGAGTGAAATGAAAGAAAATCTCTTTCTTTATATGGCTTTTGGTCCCTCACTTTCTCTGGTAATTCCACAGTATGAAAACAAAAGGGACCAAAGTAGATAGATCTTAGTATTGAGTAAATGGTTCAATTCAACTCCATGTGTTGGAAAAAAGCTTGTGTGATGGAATATTATATATAACAAGAATAAATGCTTTGAAAAGATGCATGGTGAGTCATATTTTCTAGTTTGTGCTTCGTTTGTAGAATGATGTCATGTCGGATGACATCTGCAGAACCCTTTTGGAAAGAAAACTGGTTTAGTTTTTCTTACAGATTATGATGTCCCCAACGTGTTCCAAGGTACACAAATAAAGCCAACAACTCTTTGATTATCTGGCATCGATGATAACGCCATTCAGTACACACAAACTGCATACTTTGTTTTATTCAATTATTTCTATCATAAATTTCAGACTTTTTTCAGCAACTACCAAAAATTAACATGTAAAGTTAGTCTATAAGTATATTCTCAAGTCATTGATTCAAATAAAATTATTCCAGTGTTCATACATATAAAAACGTGACTGAGAAATTTTTTTACTAAAAATTACAAGTCAAATTCACCTGAGAAATCAGCCAGTAATATATATAGCATAATTATCTGAAAAATATAAGCACTTATAAAATTTGATTGCAGTGTTATAGATTCTATCTGTGTTATTTTCCAACGAGATTTAAAGTTTTATAATGATATGCATACATACATATAATGACATGGTGTTGTCATATAGAACTTGATTAGAATGTGAACAACATGCAGTGGCAACTGTTACTGAAAATGAACATGACGCGTAAGAATTTTATTTTTCTTATTGTAGTTTGTAGACAATTCAGCAGAGAATATTTGATTGCAATGGTTTTTTTAAAATCAATTGTTGCCGAAAGTAATTTAATAATTTATAATTATTGAATAAAAATAGACAAATTATTTTCATTCTTCGAAAAAAAAAAAACCCTTCCTAATTTAAAAACCACTTTTATGGGAGGGTATTTTTTTTTTCGTTATTTCTTCAGTTTCTTTATTTGTATTTTTTTATTTTATGTTAAAATGGGTCAAGGTTAAAAGGCTGAGTTATATTTTATATAAATAATCATTTTCTTACTTATGGGTGCTAGCAAGGCAATTTATTATGGGTTAAAGTTTATCGGGTTGATCGAAAATTTCATAACTCAATTATATAATTTTAGTGTTATAAGTTTTATTTATATCAATTGAGTCTTTTTAAGTGTGAATGTGTTTAGTCACGCATATTTCAATTTTGTTAATTGAATTTTTAGATATTAAATTTAAAGCTATGGTTAATTAAAAATTTGTTGTTTAGATATTGGGTTATGACATTTAGAAAACTAAAATCATATAATTGGGATATTCAAAAGATTCAATTGAACAATTAGGATATAAGAGATTCACATTGCATATATTTTTATACTTGAAGAACCAAATTGGTGCATGTAGAATATGAAATACTAAATTTACATAATTGTAATATGTGGTGGAGTTATTCAAAATCCAGACGACAAAAGAAAAATAATTGAAAGCGGATAAAAAAATTGAGAACTTATCAAAATCATTTTTTTTTTATATTTTCTTTTATCTAGTTCTTCTTCAAAATGAAACGGTTTGGTTTGAACTTTGCTTTTGAAAATCAAGAATTAAATAACCACTTACTTTTACATAATAGAATGTTATATGTTTGCAGTTAAAACTAAACATATATCATCATTTCTTCTTTTTATAACCACTTATTTCTTTTTCTTTTTTTTTATGCTCTTTTTCTTTTTCTCAATTCCTTATCATTGTTGTCGTTGTCACCTCCATCAATATTGTTGTCATCGTTATCTCATTTTCCTCCTTCTTTTTCTCCTATCTTCTTCTCACTCATCTTCATTTTCTTATAGCAAATATTTCATCGAATTTGACAAAAAATTTGATACCTATTTGACTTACAGATTAATTGATAAAATTACCAATGGAATAAAATAATTCAATTAGCAACAATTTTTTGACAAATTTTAAAAGTATAATTACTGATTTATCAACAAATTTTAGCAAAGACAATTACTAATAGATTTATCAACAAATTTTAAAAAAAAATCATTACCAACAAATTTATCGACAAATTTTATGATATAATATAGAAAACGAAAACTTTAATATTCATTTTACTGAAGAAATTTACCCACAAAAATGACCATTGGTAATGAAAATTTTAAATTATCAAAAATTCTTTTAACGAGTTTTAATAACGAATTCATTATCGATGAATATTTTTGACAATAATTAAAATTATATAATCTATCAATAAATTTAGTTTTACTCATGAATTTTTGTTTTTATCAAAAAAATTTGTCAATGAATTCTATTTTATCGATAAATTATTTTTTGTCAATCAATTATCATCACTAATATGACAATTTATTATATTGTAGTATGATAATAATTATACAAGTAATTCACACTGTATCTTTATATTTGAACAATTTTCATTATAAAATATTTAATTTTTAAAAAAAAATATTTTACAATTTTTTGAAAAATTTATTAATCTTAAATTAATAAAAATTGTAAAAATCTATCCATATAAAGTTTAATTATAAAACATTGATATGAGTTTCAGATATTTTATATTAAGTAAAAATTAAACACGTTTAATCTTTTACGTTTAGTTTAAGTTATTTATAACAAAGAGATTCTCTTTTTTTTCCACATTTCAAAATTTTAATTTTATCCTTTAAAATTAAATTGTAATTATTTATTAAATTTTTAAAAGTTTATCGTTATTTTTATAATTTTTTTATAAAACTGTTTATCTATGCTCCTTTTTTCCTATTTATCAATCGTTATTCTCTCCTCTTTTATGATATATTTCACTTTATTTTTAATAAATATAATTTTATTTTATATATTAACTTAATAACATAACAATATCATCACCTACTAATATAATATTATATATATTTAAAAAATGCATACACACAAACGCGATATCACACATATATTTACGCTAGTTATTTCATAAAAAAATCAAACCAAATTTAACCGTCCACACTTTAATATGTGTGAACAAAAGGTGAAACTAGTCGATTTATTAAAAAAAATAAAATTAATAAATATCATTAAATATAAAGAAACTATTATTTTTAATCAATATCAACCGGTTAATATTTCTATCTTAATTAATAAATTATAATATTCAATATTAATTGTTTTAATTAATTTGTATCAATTTGAAACAAATAGTATTAACTTGTGTTACTTAATGAAATCATTTAACTTTAATAACGATGTGACTTTGAACACGAAATGTATGGTAAATAAACAATATTTACAAATATTACATCTAAGTAAAATTGAAAGATATTTTTATAATAAATTATGTTGATAACATTTCATAATCGATCACTCTCTTAGTCTAGGAAAGAGTAATTTAATCCTTTTTAGATATTGATCTCGTATCATCTTCCTTAGAAAATATCTTTATTACTCTTTCACATACACACGATAAGACTATTGAAAAATATTTAATGAAAAGATAAAATAACAATAAAAATATGAGATTGAGCTCGATTATCACTATATTCTAACATAAAATCTTATTGGAGGCAAGATTATCTTAAATTTTGAAAACAATAAATGAACGAATAATTCTTTTAAAATGGAGTATTAGAAGAAAATAGTAATTATATAGAAATAGTTGAAATAAGTACTCACGTACAGCATAAGGGTTAGAATAGAATGATGAAGTGCAAAAATTCCATTTAGATATGATTAAGAAGAGGTTTCAGACGTTGGTGCGCAGTAATCACACTATGCATCCAATCCATGAAGACAACAACTTTACATTTTCCATGGCGCCGGCGCATAAGAGTCAAAACCTTACAAAAGTCTTTTGTTCACATTCTAAACAAAAATAAAAACACTTTCTAACATTAAAAAAATAAGGATTTTTTTACTAAACTTTTTTTAAAAACTAAAATTAGTCCATCTTCAAAATTTTAGTCCAATTTAACATTTTAAAAGTGTTTTATGATAACACTTGAGTTGTTTACATCGTTTAACAAATTTTCAATTTAATGTTAGCTAAGAAACTATCTTAAAACGCATTTAAAATATCAAATAAACTTAATAAAATTTTGGTTAAAAAAATTAAATACACACATCTTTAAAGTTGGAGGATTAAATTAAATTAAAAAATCGAAGATAAACTCATTTCAATTTTCACAAAAATTTAAAGATAAAAATATATTTAATCCAAAAAATAAAACAGCAACCCATAACTATATTATGATAAGATAATTTTAATTATACCAATTAAATTATTTAAATTTGAGAGATTTATATAAGCAGTTCTAGAAATGATGGGTTGTGAAAGAAAAGAAGAAAAGTGGTTGTTCTTGGAATTTGAAAGTCCTTGTAGAAGACAAATGATAGTGCAGCAAGTGGAATACAATCCATGCACGTAACTCTCTGTTCCTTCTATTCAAGGCCTTTATTTGTTACTTCACCACTATCCACTGTATTTATACTTCTTCGACCATCTTGTTTCAATTTATTTCAATTTAAGACAAAACATCATATTTTTAATTGACTTCTCCACCTCCTAGAGGGAATGGAATTTTCTGGACCTTCTTTTCATAACGTGAAACTCACTACCTCTCCAGTTCACACATTTACAATTTTAAATTCTCATTTATTAGTAATTTAAAACTGAGACCGGTTACAAATTCCAACTATATATGACAAATTTTTTGGAAGTAAAAATTTCATTTTACAAATTTTTATATAAGTTTACTTGAGATTTTGATTTTTGAGGTAATTTTTGTTTGAAAAATGTAACATTATTGTACTAACTTCCAAACTAAGAATGGGTGAAGTGAAAATTGAATGGACATGTCTTTTTGTAAGTAGCGTACGTTGATTTGTTCCTTTCTTTTCATAATTATAACTCGGCCATAGTACTCCACCTTTGTCGACTCATTCTAAAGACTTTGACATCCAACACTTCCACATGTGATAGAAAAAAAAAAAAACAGTTAAAATAGTTGTCACTTTGTGACATTAGTTATAGTACAATAACTATTACTTTAAGGTTCATACCAAACTTTTTATAAAAAAACTTCTTTGATGAAAAAGACTGTGTGCAATTCAAATTGATTTTAATACATTCTGACATATATTTTTATGGATTATTTATCAATTTATCTTGATTCTTATTTTTTCTAAAATTTTAGGATATTTTCTATAAATCTTATTAGTGATGAATTTTTGCCATGGAATTACCAACAAAATCCCAAATTATTAGAAATTCTAATTTAAATTCATATTAGAATCAAATAAGAAACAAGAATGATTATAAATTTAAGAGTTGAATATTAAATGAATAATTGTGATTGAAATTTTGAAGTATTTGCAAACATAATTAGTTTATCAAAATCCTAATTACAATAATCAAAAATTGATGAGGGACTAAATGATAATTATTAAAAAAATTCAAGGACTAAGATGTAAATACTAAATAAAATCAAGGGTCAATTTGCGAACGCAATTATGAAAAGTATTTTTGGAGTTAATAGAAAATACTAATTATTTTTTTTTTCTAGTAGGATTTTAAATCAATCATAAATAATAATTAATATAACTTTCTATATTATGTGATAAAATATTACAAACCTTTTCAAAAAAATTTAAAGGACAAAACTATGATTGATCTCAGAATTTCAAAATATTATCTCATAGAACATGGAGTTAGAACAACTCCTAAAAGAATATTTTCTCAACCTATACAAGATGAATAAGTAAAAAGAAATAATTTAATAACTCTTGTCCATATTCTTCTTTTTCTAAGAAATCATCTTTCTTGCTTTCATACAAATGAATCAAAGTGATTAATTTTTTAATAAACAATTGGTAGAAAAAGGTATTCAACAACAAACTGTATATAGAAGGAAAAGTTCAAGAAAAATTGGACCTAACCCACCAATTTATAATTACACCTCATCATACTAATAAGTACTATGAATGAATTAATTCATATTAAAGACGTTTAATTCGATTTTTGTACTCACAATTTTTTGGCAATAGTTTGACATGTATTCATAACAATACAAGATCAGCGGTAGAATTTGACCAATATATTTGAAAAGCAAGAAAATACACTCAAAAATTCATATATTTAATTAATGTCATTAATAAAAAACATACATTTTAAACATATAAGATGACAAACAATAAGCTTCATTTTTAGAAAGCAAACATTTTAAACCAATTAGATGTTTCTCTTAAAAAAAATAGTTTTTAAGTTGCATTTAATATGAACCCCAATCTAAATAAATTTTTCTAATTTCATTTCTTTATTAATCAATGGGATCTTGACAAATAATTGTGATGACAAAAAAATAACACGCTCAAAATTTATAAATTTAATTATTATTATTAATACAATAAAAATTAATACAAAATTTAGTTCATTTATACAATAAAAATTAACATAATTTAGTATAATTGTAACTACTAGTATAATTGTAACTAATGCTAACTATAAAACAAATATTTTATTATTAAGTGAAAAAACAATAATCAATAAAGTCACAATTAAAAATTGGTTATGAAAAAAATACATAATACATTACTTTTCTTTTATATTCATAAAAAATAAATAAACAAATGGCTCGTGAGATAAAAAATAATGCTAACTATTAAACAAATATTTCATTATTAAGTGAGAAGAAAGAATTACATTTTTTTCTTCAAGAATGGTAGAGAATAAATGAGAAATGAGAACATAAATAATGAATTTATGTTCATATTTTCTTCGGTACAATTTGTGGAAATTAAAAAAAACAACGAAAAATAAAATAAAAATATCTTAATAAATATTTTTATTCAGTTATATTTAATTTTATGTTTTATTATTTATTAATATTAAATATTGTGTTTTATAAAATAAATAAAAAAGATAACCAATTTAATTTCCATCGATTTTGAATATATACTACATATAAGTTAATAAAATTTTGAAAATTTTGAAAATTTCTAATATATACATTTAATATAAAAAAATTAAAAAATAGGAGGGCACCCACCTCTCTTATGCTATTCCCATATTTTAGGAAAATATTTTCTTGGATCACAAATGATTAATATGAAAATTTTCACCTATAAATATTTGAATATTAAGAAAGATATGTTCTAATTAATTGAGTAGTATCATGCTTCATGTTTTAAAATATGCGAAGTTAAATATGTATTATTTTGATCTTTACGTGTAACTTCATTTTTTTACAATTAAAAATCTAAGTTATGAAAAAATACATAGTAGATAATTTACATTTTATGTTCATAAAGACAAAAAGTCCATGAAATAAAAAATGTTAACTATAAACTAATATTTCAGTATCAAGTAAAATAAAAAGAGTACTACTTTTACTTTTACAAATAGAACAAAACATATGTAAAATAAAAACAAAAATAATAATTTTTTTTTCATAAACAAAAGAAAACATGTCAAAATAGAAAATTAGTACAATTGATGAATAGTTCAAAAAAATATGAAAAAAAAATGCTAATAATTCTTTTATCTTTATTATATTTAATTATATTTTTTTTATTAATATTAAATTATATACTTTATAAAAAAACCTAATTTAATCGCTATAAATTCCCAACATATACTGCATAAAATTTTAAAATTTTTAAAAATTTGAAGTACCATAAGACCAATTTTAAAAATTTGTTTTAAAATAAAAAGATAATCAATTTAATTTCCATCAATTTTCAATGTATACTACATATAATTTTAAAAAATTTAGAAAAATTTGAAAATTCCTAATATATACATATAATATAAAAAATTAAAAAATAGGGGGCACCCACCCCTCTTATGCTTTGGCTCTACTGAGGATATTCCCATATTTTAGGAGAATATTTTATTGGATCACAAATAATTAATATGAAATTTCTCACCTATATTATTTGAATAATAAGAAAGATTTGCTCTAATCAATTGAGTAGTATCATACTTCATATTTCAAGATATGCAAAAAGTTAAATATGCATTGTTTTGATCTTTACATATATCTTCATTTTTTCACTCGTAAAAAACGAAAATATTTTTTTTTATCAATATATTTTTTTTAAAGAAAAAACATAGTTTAAAACTAAGATATAATTTATCAAAATTGAATAAAAAATTAAGACATAATTTATAAAATAAAAAGTTATGATAATTAGGCACAATTAAAAATCTATGTTATAAAAAAACACATAGTAGATAATTTATATTTTATGTTCACAAAGACAAAAAGCTCTTGAAATAAAAATAAATATTAATTATAAACTAATATTTCAATATCAAGTGAGATAAAAGAGTGCTACTTTTACTTTTACAAATAGAACAAAACACATGTAGAATGAAAACAAAAATAATAATTTTTTTATATAAACAAAAAGAAAGCATGTCAAAATAGAAAATTAGTACAATTGATGAGTAGCTCAAAAAATATGAAAAAAAATGCTAATAATTATTTTATTTTTATTATATTTAATTATATATTTTTTTATTAAAATTAAATTATATACTTTATAAAAAAAAACCTAATTTAATCGCTATAAATTCTCAACATATACTGCATAGAATTTTAAAACTTTTAAAAATTTGAAGGACCATAAGACCTCGGCTTCCACAACGATCCGTCCACAACAATGACAATCAACTGGTTCAAGTTATTTTAAAGTAAACCAAGTGTACCAATATCTATTTTATATACTTCATAATTATGAAATTTATATCTTATTTTCATCTTTATTAATTAATGTGTACACTTATATTGGCACACTATCTACGAAAATGTTTATCAATTTTTTCTACGAAAATAGTACAAACATAATATTATAAAAAAATTCAATATAAAAACCCACACATCTTCTCTTCAATGTCAACTAACAATAAAAAATTATAATTACTTAGTTCATTTACATTAAAATATCAAATAAAGTAAGAAAAATTTAATATAAATTATATAAAAATAAAAACAATCAAATATTTACCTACGTCGCCCTCCTCTATATACTCTATTATTAATTTACTTATAATTTAGCAATCCAAATGTCAATCATTAATATTAAAAACAATTTAAACATTACTCACACAATTTTTCTTTCATCTCCAATTACAATGTCAACAAGAAAAACATAATTTGGACTCTTATAACGAAGTAAAGGCTCCACACTCTATGTTCAGATTGGTTGTGATGTGAATGAATATCATCACTTCTTTATTACTGTCAAAATTATAATAAGTGTGAAATCTGACGTGGGAGTGAGTAGACATAGTTATTATTCTTTTGGGGTTGGTTATGTTATGTGAATAATACTTCAACTTATGCCTAATTTTTTAATTCATGAATATAATAAATACAACTCTTTTTTTACACATACATTTATAAAGTCATATATAAATGTATTCGATTTTTTATTCTACATTGATCAACTAATCGATTTTCGAAACACTTGTGTTTTAATAACTTCAACCTAACAAACAACCGGTCTATTGAAATTTCAACTTCATCATTAAGAGGTTTATTTATAGAGAAAAGGTAGTGAACAATTTCACACATGAACAACTAAAACAACATGTAAATGTAGTATGATAGATTTTTTTTTTTTTTATAAATGGGAACGAAGATAGTCAAATTCAACATGAATTCTTCTACTAAAAATATTTATATTTTCTATCAATTTGTTTTAAATTCTTTTTTAAAAGATACCTATAAATTTTGTTATAAATTTTTTTTAAAAAAACTTACTGTCAATTTTTTTATAAAATATTTTGTATGAAACACTTTTGACAATAAATTTTATAGAAAATATTTGTTAATTTTAAAATTTTGTAAAAAATAATTATTCTCAAAAAAATTATTTGTTTTCTTAAAAAAAATAACAAAAAAAAATCCTTTTCAATAATTTTTTTTTAACAAATTCACAAAAAGATCATATAAAAATTTTGAGTAGTGATCTTTTCGTCCTGTGGATAAAGAACTTGTCCAACCAAACACAAACTCACAAAATAGTATTCACTTTAATGATGTTACTTTGTTAAGGAATGAATGCATAGTTATGGTTAAGCCACGATTCCCAAAAATGTTGGCCACATGTTTTGCTTCCAAATCACGTTGCTATAGTATGTCACAGCATCGAGGTTGTACGGAAAAAAAGCATCACATAGGTTTCTCTTTATCTTTTTGACAAGGTGACTCAAATTTTTTGACAGGAAAAATGATGGATACAAAATTGTCATCCATTACTTTTCGTAGGTTAGAAATTGTAAGCAACCTTTTCATATATGTGTGCGCGTGAGATATCAGTTATCTCTTCTTTCGGTGTAACATGGACAACTTCATTATGTGTCTTGCTTTTTAAAGAAGAGATCAAACCCGTGAAACACATATGTAGACGCCGAAAGATATTTATGAAAAACAAATAGAAAATGGAAAATTAATTTGGATATTGTGAAAGATATTTTAGAATATATGAGTGTTTTTTTAGTCTTTAATCATTAATAGCAGAGAAAATGCTAAAATTAGGTTTATTCTAAATCTTCTCTCGACTTTGAAGGTTGAAGTTATTTATTTATACAACATAATATAAGTTAGATATTATTAGATATATTTGTATTAATCCTTCATTGTTTTAAGTTTGTTTTTATTACAAAAATACTTTTATAAGATTGAGTTAAACTTAAAATTCATTTTTTAAAAATATTTTTGTATTTTATTACAAAAATACAAAAATACTTTTATTCTATCAAGTATTTGTTAGACATCGTTATTGACTTGATATTGGATTATTCATAAGTCTCATGTTCGATATGTATATGTCTCAGCATAAATGATGTGTTAAATATTCTACATCGACTAGAGATAAGATAAATTTACATTATATAAATAGTGTAAATCAAACTTTACAAATTGGTTTTATTAGGTTAAATTAAATTTAAAGTCCATTTCTTAATATATAATATAAACTTTGAGAAAATAATAACTTAAGAATTACAATAAACTGATTAGATTTTTTTTTTATGAATATAAGTATATGTATTTAATTTTTCTTCTTCTTTTCTTTGATAATTTGATTAGGGATCAATGTAAGGATTGGTACATTGTATTCATTAAAATCTTATTTTGATAGTGCACAGTAGAAAGTTTTTTAATAGGTTCATTACCTAAGACAATTATTTTAGTATCTATTTTATAATATTCAATAGAAATATCGAAACAAAGACTTAAAAATGTAATCTTGATGCATAAATATGCATGTGGAAATGATTGTATATAAGCATGTGTATAGTTGTGAGATGTTTAAAATATGAACTTGAAGGTATAGAGTTTAGAAATTAGTATTAAAAGTTAATATGTTGTATTTGTTGGTGAAATTTTACTTTTGCCTGATATTGCCCAAGTAATACCTAAGCTTGAGTCATCATTGTATGGTTCTTCAATGTCGCTTAGCATGAACATGGATGGTCAAAATACAAAGTATATTGTTAGGTAAGAAAACTAATTTGAATTAGATTCTAATTTATGAATTATTATATATTGATGTTACACTTTGAGGTGTTTGAATCGAAACATGTGTGATTTTGTTGTTGTTGACCAGGAACATAGTAGTTGGTTTGGAATTTTAAAACTTAATTGTGGTCTCTTTGGATTTAAATGGGTGGATACTAAATTGTACTTGATTTCGACACTACAACAATTTATAATTTAGACCACACTAAAATAGACAACGGCTAAATAAATGTAGCCTAAACATATAATAAACAACATTTTTATAAATGATATATAAATATCATGAAAGTTCATGATTATATAATTGTTGTTTTAAACTATGTGGGCAAAACTAGTAAAAATGTGGTCTAAAAACATAGGTAAGGTATAAAATCAACATGTAAAATTGTTGTTTATTGTGAGAATTTGTAGCAACGGTTTTAAAAATCTTGTCATACTAAAAACCGTTGTCTATTACTTATAGCTACACTCACCTACACCACGCCTAAAAAATTGTGGTCTAATCTTTAGACCACGGTTTTTATAATTTATATCATAATTTTATGTTGTTGTCTAAAGTGATTTTTGTTGTAGTGCGAATATGATTTTAGTTGGGGTAGTTGAATATATATAATTTTAGTATAGGTTGCAAACTAGGTAATAAAATGTAGGTTAAATTACCCTTTTGGTCCCTCTATTTGTCATGAAATTTCATTTTGGTCCTCACGTTTTTCGTTGTCTCAATTTGGTCCTCATTTTCTTAAAAATGACTCAATTTGGTCCTCACCGTTA